>ERZ812616.24-NODE-24-length-209146-cov-8.865264_pt1 | contig 209146 bp, 208 predicted proteins | sample MGYA00376249_ERZ812616 | MGnify/ENA primary metagenome ERZ812616 (study PRJEB26924, sample SAMEA4378265) | human gut metagenome | biome: human gut; feature: human-associated habitat; material: faeces | place: China | collected 2013 ...
GGAATCCCTATTTTTCAATAGTTATTCCTTTATCCTCCACTCTTGACACAGAGCCTCTTAATATTGATGAGATTTCCCTACAATTTCATTAATATCTTTAATACCCATTTCATCTAAGATATCATTCATCTCCTGAATAATTTTTGGACAAGCATATGGATCAACAAGATTTTGACATCCTACAGCAACAGCATTTGCTCCAGCTATCATCATTTCAATCGCATCTTTGCCACTTGAGATTCCACCCATTCCAATAATAGGTATAGAAACAGCTTGTGAAACTTGATAAACCATTCTTAAAGCAACAGGAAAAATTGCTGGGCCACTATATCCACCAGTTTTATTAGCAATAACCGGTTTTCCAGTTTTTAGGTCGAAGCGCATACCAATCATCGTATTAATCATAGTAATCCCATCTGCACCTGCTTCTTCAACAGCCAATGCCATAGCTACAATATCAGTAACATTTGGAGATAATTTGACATAAACAGGCTTACTGCTTACAGCTTTCACTGCTCTTGTCACCTCAGCAGCCATTTCTGGATTCGTTCCAAATTGAATTCCTCCACAATGAACGTTGGGGCAAGAAATATTTAATTCTAAGGCTCCTACTTTATCATGAGCAGATAAACGTTTGGCTGTTTCTACATAATCATCAATTGCGCTTCCACCAATATTCGCAATCACTTTATCATTGTACAATGGACGTAATTTTTCCAATTCTTCATTAATAACTGCATCAACCCCAGGGTTTTGCAGACCAATAGCATTTAACATACCGCTAGGTCCTTCAGCAATTCTTGGTAAAGGATTTCCAAAGCGAGGTTCTAGTGTTGTGCCTTTTAGCATCATTGACCCCAAAATATTAATATCATAAAATTTAGTAAACTCATAACCAAAGCCAAATGTTCCACTTGCTGGAATGACAGGATTCTTCATATCTAATCCTGGTAGATTCACTCTTAAATTAGCCATTAACAATCACCTCACTCGAATGCAAAATCGGTCCTTCTACACAAATTCTTTTATATGGTTTTGTTTTGGTCTTGCAAGAACATCCCATACAGGCTCCAAATCCACATCCCATTCGTGCTTCAAATGAAAGATAGCCATTATCAGGATACTTTTCAACCAAAGCATCTAACATTTTTTCAGGACCACATGTATAATAAACATCCATATCAAATAGTTGCTGTTGTAAAACATCAACGACAGTTCCTTTTGTCCCTAAACTACCATCCATTGTAGCAACATATGTTGGACACAATTTCTCAAATTCTTCTTTATAAAACACATCATTTTGGCTATTGAAACCTAATATAGCTGTTACTTTAACTCCCTTTGCCAATAAATCTTTTGTTAATTTATACATAGGTGGAACGCCTAGTCCGCCACCAATGACAACTGCTGTCTGATGATCCAAATCAATAAAACCATTACCTAAACCAGTTAAACAATCCAATTGATCTCCAACTTCCTTTTTTGAAAGTATTCGAGTTCCTTCACCAACTACCCTAAAAATAATTGTAATATGAGACTCATCATAATCACAGATACTCATTGGTCTTCTTAAATAAGGCTGTAATGAATCTGTGATTTTAATATTAATGAATTGCCCAGGTGCCTTAATATAGCTGGCAGCCTCACCTTCCAAAACCATTTCATAAACATCTTTAACAAGTTCTTTTTTAGAAAGAATAGTCATCATTCCTTGATAATTTGCCATTAAAATCCCCCCACTTCCACTAATTTTCCATTCATAATATTTGCTACAATCTGTCCTTGACAACGAACCCCAATAAATGGTGTATTTATAGATTTAGACTGAATATCCGTCTCTTTTATCTCGAACTCTTTATCCAGATCGACAATACACAAATTAGCCACATCACCAATATCAACTGTTCCTTTTAATCTTAAAACATGTGCTGGCCCTATTGTTAACGCATCCAGAATTGTTTCTAATGATACCAAATTCTTCTTCACTAAATAAGTATACAAAAGTGGGAAAGCATGTTGAATACCAATAATCCCAAATGGAGCATCTTGAATTGGTCGCTCTTTTTCTTCTCGGGCATGAGGCGCATGATCAGTTGCAATCACTTTGATTGTATGATCATTTAATCCTCGAATTAAAGCAGCATGATCTTCAATTGAGCGCAACGGCGGATTCATCTTATAGTTTGGATGACAATCTTTAATATTCTCTTCTGTTAAAATTAAATGATGTGGAGAGACTTCTCCAGACACAGGTAATCCATCTTCTTTAGCTTGTCGTAAGAGTTCTACTGTTTCTTTAGTTGAAATATGGCAGACATGATATCTGTTTTTATAAATCTTGACAATTCCTAAATCACGTGCCACCTGCTGATATTCAGAAGCACTGTTGATACCAATTAAATGATGCTCTTTTGCATACTTTCCATCATGAATACTTCCCCCATGAAGTTCACTCTCATCTTCACAGTGAGCAACGATGATTGAATCTATATTGCTTGCAAGCTGCATTGCCAGTTCCATCATCTCATCACTTTGAACACCTTTTCCATCATCTGAAAAGCCTAAAACAATATCTTCTTCAACAATATGTGCCATATCTACTAATTCTTGACCTTTAAGATCTTTTGTAATAGCACTATATGTATAAACATTTACATAAGCATCTTTTTCCACACGCTTTTGAAAATCTTGAATTGTTTCTATATCATCCATACATGGGAAAGTATTAGCCATTGCTACAATTGTCCCATAACCACCATATAATGCACTTAAACTTCCTGTTGCAATCGTCTCTTTATGTTCGAATCCAGGTTCTCTTAAATGCGTATGAATATCTATAAAATTATGCGAAACCATTTTTCCTTTTAAATCATATGTACAAATATCAGTTTGTATATCTGGAGCAATTTCTTTAATTTTCCCATCAATAATTAATATATCTGTATTCTCAAATTTTTGATTTCTATATAAAGAAGCATTCTTTAATAAATAACTATTCATTCTCTAACACCTCATGAATCATCGCCATTCTTATAAACACACCATTATGCATTTGTCTAAAAATGCGACTCTTTCCACTTTCTACAAGTTCATCTTTAATTTCAACATCTCTATTTATAGGAGCAGGATGCATAAGAATTGCAGTCTCTTTTAATCGTTTATATCGTTCTAATGATAAACCATAAATGCGATGATAGTTTTCTTTAGAAAAGTTTTCATCACCAGCATGTCGTTCATGTTGAACACGTAATAACATAACAACATCCATATCTTCAATAACATCATCAAAATCAACATAGTTATAACCATCTTGCTTATATTCTAAAGGACCAGATGTATAAACTTGCATACCTAATCTTTGCATAACATCATAGTTAGAATGAGCCACTCTTGAATGTAAGATATCTCCTACAATAACAACTTTCAATCCTTCAAAACAACCAAACTCTTCCTTAATTGTCATTAAATCTAACAGCGACTGTGAAGGATGATTCCCTTTTCCATCACCTGCATTTAAAATAGGAATATGAATACCTTCTAATTGCTTATAATAATCATCATCAGTATGTCTAATAACCAAAGCATCACAACCTATACTTTCAAATAATTTACATGTATCATACAAAGTCTCACCCTTTTTTAAACTAGAGTTATTGGCTTCAAAATTCTGTGTACGGCATCCTAAATTCCCAGCTGCCATGTCAAAACTATAATGTGTTCGTGTTGATGGTTCAAAAAACAAATTAGCAACAACTTTTTTTTGATGATAATCAACAGTTTTTCCATTTTTAAATGCAATGGCTTCATCAATTAAATGATGAATTTGTTCTAAACTCAAATCACTCAAATTCACAATATTCTTCATGTCCTTCTCCTCTCAAAAAAAATATACCTCAGAAGGTATATTGATTCTCCATGAATAGATATACCCTTATCTTTAATATCATATCAAATGTATAATATTTTGACAATTTATTCTACTCATTTCTTTTTGTTTTTAATGCTTTTTCTACAATGTGTGGTACTAAACCAGAAACACTATGATGATGTGAAGCTATTTCTTTTACTGATGATGAAGAAATAAAAGAATGATTTGGTCTTGTCATTAAAAAAACCATATCCACACTATCATCTAAATATTGATTAGAAAAAGCTAGCTGTAACTCATACTCAAAATCCATTGTCGCACGCAACCCTCTAACTAACACACTTGCTCCAACTTTTTTAGCATATTGAACTGCCAATGCTTCGCTACTATCAACAGTCACATTAGCAAACTGAGATGTCACTTCTTTTAACAGAGTTAATCTTTCTTCTAATGTAAACATTGTCTGTTTAGATGGGTTGTTAAAAATAGTCACGTATAAATGATCATACATGCGACTTGCACGTTCTATAATATCTAAATGTCCATTCGTAACTGGATCAAACGTTCCAGCATATACTGCTTTGATATTTTTCATTCCTTACTCCTCATATACAATTATCTGCAAAGTTGTAATTCCATAAGATTGCTGTTTTTTCAATACAAATGGTTCTTTTATTTCAATCGTTTCTTCATTTAAATCCTCAATAACAAGTATGCACCCTTTTTTTAGCATACAGTTTTCAACCAGAAAATCAAGTATTTTCTGACTTATTTTCAAGCCATATGGTGGATCTAAGAAAACCAAATCAAAGTGAATATTCTGATTTGCAAACTGCTGCAATGCTTTTTGATAATCCATCTTGTAAACATGAGCAGCATCTTGAATCTTTAAAGTTTGAATATTTTCTTTAATCGTAGCAAAAGCCTTATATTGTTTATCAACACTATAAAGTTCATCCATTCCTCTACTGATAGCTTCAATCCCTAAACCACCACTTCCTCCAAATAAATCTAAACAGACTCCACCATCAAAAAATGGTCCAATCATATTAAATAAATTTTCCTTATTCTTATCTGTTGTTGGTCTTGTCAATTTAGAATCCACGCTTTTTAATTGTCTACTTTTAAATTTACCTGCTATAACTCTCATAATAACCTCATAATGTCAACTGATGAAAAGATAATTCATCACTTATACCTTGAAAAATGATTTCTGTAACCTTTTCTAATAAATCATTTAAGGCATAATAACTTTGATAATAAGATTGAATCTGAGGGTGCTCAAACAATTCTTTTTTTACTTCTTTTAACTGCTCTTTTAAATCATCAGAAGTCATATAGTTCTGATATTGTTTCACCCTCAAATAATCTTCCTGTAACATTTGATGCCTTGATAACAGCAATACTATTTTTTCATCGTGTAGTTTTTTTTCAGATTGTAAATATTGTTGAAAAATTTCATCAACACAAATAGCTTCTATTAATTCATCTATTTCTTTATACATTGTTTCTCCTATAATAACATTTCAATCATTTGCAGCATTGTTCCAACTTTTTCAATACGATCAGCAAATGTTAATTTGTTCTCAACTTTATATTGTTCTATCATTGTTGGAAATTCTTGTGGATATCGTGAAAGAATTAAATACCATTTCGGATGTAATCTTAAATACATCCGAATTTCATCATTAATCATCATACCATTGTTTCTGTTGAGGTTTTTGATCATCTTTCACAACAAATCCACTCACTAAATCTAAAATCTTTTGAATACCATCAAAACTTTTTGATAATGCATTCAAATCCACATTCTTAACAATATCTAATATACCGCTTAAATCCATCTGTGGCTTTTTATAAGGATCCCACATTTTATCATTTTCACCATATAAAACATAGAATTCATATAATTGCTGCCAAGTATAGCGCCCACTCACGACATCATCTTTTACTGATGGTATCGTTCTAACAAACGCTTTAAAATCATCTATTTCCATATTCTCACCCATATTAGAATATGCCAAAAGTCTAGATTTGTTCTTTTAAAGTATCACGATTATATTTTGCAATAATAGATTGTGCTATTCCAACGCCTATCATAGCTGCCCACGTTGATGAACCACCCGATGATATTAATAGCAAAGGAACACCAGTCATTGGAATCAATCCTGATACGCCTCCCACATTAACAACCAGATGTGTAAAGAAATATATTCCAACACCATATAATATCAATTTGCTTTTGGTTTCTTTAACTTTCATACCATATTGAAACATTTTATATATAATAATACAGTATGGAATCAAAAATAACATAAATCCTGCCAATCCCAATTCTTCATATATAATTGGAGCTATAAAGTCATTGTGTGATTCTGGTATGTATCCATATTTTTGACGTGATGCTCCAAACCCTTTTCCAAACAATCCCCCCGCAGTAAAAGCAATAAGAGCATTTGTCAACTGCCAACCATCATTTTGAACATCATATAATGGGTTCAACCATGTATAAATACGCCCTAACTGGTGAGGTTTTAAAATAAACGCTGCTCCAAAAAGGACCATAACACCAAAAATTAATAAAATAATTAATGCAAGTTTTTTATATTTAGAGTAATACGGTCTTGGAGTTATAAAGAATAATACCATACAAACAAAAGCCAAAATCAATGCACTTCCTAAATCTTTTTGGACAAATGCTCCAATAGCAAATGCAAAAATAATAGCCATAATAGGTTTAGCAACACAATACATAAATTTTCTTTGCTGTAAAACTTCACGTTTAGATTTAGATATATTTTTAGGTATCTGACAAAACTCTTCCATCTCACCAAAATGAAAAGATAAAAAGAGAATCATAAAAATTTTCATAAACTCTGCTGGTTGAATTGTAAAAGAACCAAAACGAATCCAGGCATGAGATCCTTTGACGGCAGTAAATGCCAAACACGAAAGCATTAATGCGATTCCAATAAAATAAAGAATCCATGTAGAACCAGAATTCACCCAGCTCTTTTTAAAGCAACGTGTTAAAAAAATCATAAAACAAAAACCAGTAACAACAAATATAATTTGCTTAACCATATTAATTGTTGCATACGCAGCTCCCATAGAAGCTGTTTGACCAACTGATGCACTTCCAATCATAACAATCCCAAAAATAGTTAAAATAACAACACATGCATAAACAGTTTTATCAACACCCCGACTTTTAAATATCCTTCTTAATAAAGTAATCATCGCATGTCAATCCAATCACTGTCTTTTGATCTTTGAAACACTTTATATATAGAATAATGTGATACTCTTTCAAATTCAGCATCAATTTTCTTCTGTTCACTTTTTGAATCTACAACCATCGTAAAACGACGATAACACTCCTTAAATTCTTTTTGAGAAATTCCTTCCTCATAAGCTTTCTCAACTGCATTATATAATGACATCACATCAATAATGTCTTGGGTACTCCAATAAGGATCCAATGGATAATCATACATGTCTCTCACTTCCTTGTCTTAACCATTATACATGATATCTAAAAAAAATAAAATAAGAATTGGGTAGAAACACTAGCAATTTTGTAAAACAGGAATATGTTAAATTGAAAGGAGGGAATTCAATGAACTCTTGTTATAACTATGGAGGTTGCGGATGCAATAGCTATATGCCAACATTTCCTTGTAACCCATTCGGTTGTGGTGGATGTGGATGTCAATCATTCAACAACTGTGGATGTGGCGGATTCGGTGGCGGAAGCGGATGCACTTGGTTTGCTATTGTATTAGTTGTCTTCTTATTACTCATCATCTGTGGATGTACTAAAATCTGTTAATTTAAGAAAAATATGCTAGAATCTAGCATATTTTTTATTTTTATGATAGAATAATTCAGCGAGGTGAAAGTAAATGTTATTAATGAAAGATATAATTGATGATCATCATCCTTTGATTCGTGAGATTTCACAACCTGTTGAAATGCCTATATGTCAAGAAGATGAACAATTATTGCTAGATATGCATGAATTCTTAGTGAATTCGCAAGATGAAGAAATGTCTGAAAAGTATCATCTTCGTCCCGCTGTTGGAATAGCAGCTGTTCAAGTTGGAGTTTTAAAAAGAATGTGTGCCATTCATGTTCTATCATATGATGACGATGGAAATATTTCAAAAGCAGATGATTATGCATTGGTTAACCCTAAAATCGTTTCTTATACTGAAAAAGGATCATACCTTAAAGATGGAGAAGGCTGCTTAAGTGTCAATGATGATGTTGAAGGATTGGTCCCTAGGCATGCCAAAGTCACTGTAAAAGGCTATGATGTCTTAACACATAAAAATGTAACAATTGTTGCTAGAGGATATTTGTCAATTTGTTTACAACATGAATTAGATCATTTCGATGGAAAACTCTTCTATGATCGTATTAACAAAGAAAATCCGAAAGCACCAATTCCTAATGCTATGGTTATTGAATAATATAAAGACTCTTATCTGCTTAAGCAGAATACAAGAGTCTTTTTTATTATTTAATTTTTTGTCATTACTTTCATATATATTGAGCGGAAATAAATACTTAATCATCACTATCCAAGCAATCAATATATTGCAATCCAAATGTTAAGCAGCACAAATTAAAAATAATTGTATGAGAACTTATTTTGTCCATAAAACCTCTTTCAACTTTTTTCATTCCTGCCACGTATAGCCTTCTATCCTTTCTTTTTGAGATACACTTTCATATTTACATTATAAACTGCATACCTTCCTTCTAATAATGGCTATTTTTATTTTTTCGTAGCATTTATATATTAAATATGCTCTTTCATTAAAGCTTATAATAATTTATAACAAAAAAGATGACTCATTATGAAATAAATCACCTTACTTTATTAACCATTTCTATTTATTCAGTCTCAATTTTATCAAATACTTGTTTCAAATCATCAATCAAATCAATTGGGTTTTCTAACCCAACAGAAATACGAATTGTTCCTTGTTGAACTCCGCCTGCTAGTCGTTCCTCTTCACTCATTTGTGCATGTGTTGTTGAAGCTGGATGTGTTAATAAACTTCTTGAATCTGCAAAATTTGTTACATGAGTAAAAAGTTTAATATTATTAATAACTGTCTTCCCACCAGCTAAACCGCCTTTTACACCAAATGTAAACAATCCCCCAAACCCACGTGGGAAATATTTTTGACATAATTCATAAGAATCATGATCTTCTAGTTCAGCATAACTCACCCATTCTACTGCTTTTGATGTCTTTAAAAATTGCGCAACCTTTCTAGAATTCGAAACATGTTTATCCATACGTAAGGATAATGTTTCCAAACCCAACAATGTCATATAAGCATTAAATGGTGACATACATCCCCCTAAATCTCTTAATGTTTTCGCAATCATTTTTGTACACAAAGCACCTTCGTTCATATCAGCATAAATAATATCATGATAAGCTTTGTCAGGTGTAGTAAACAATGGATAGCGCTCGTTATGCCAATCAAATTTTCCACTGTCAACAACGATTCCACCCATGACATTTCCATGACCAGCAATATATTTTGTTGTAGAATAAACAACAATATCAGCGCCATGAAGAATTGGTTGGAATAGATATGGTGTTGGTGTTGTATTATCTACAACAAACAATAATTGATGTTTTTTACATATTGTACTAATGGCTTCAAAATCAAGCATATCACCATTGGGATTTCCAACAGCTTCTACAAAAATCATCTTTGTCTTTTCATTGATCAATGATTCCATTTGTTCTAAATCTCGAGGATTCACAAAATGAGAATGAAATCCCATTCCTGTCATCGTTCCTGATAAAGAACCAATTGTACCACCATAAAGATTATTTGCTGCAATAATCTCATCTCCCGATTGACAAACAGTCATGATTAAGCCCATGATGGCAGCAGTTCCAGATGAAAATGCAACAGCACCTACTCCACCATCTAAAGCCGCCATTCTTTGTTGTAAAACATCTACTGTTGGATTAGACAAACGTGAATAAAAATATCCCCCTTCTTCTAATGCAAATATATTTCTTGCCTGATCAGCATCATCAAACGTAAAAGCATTTGATAAACATAACGATACACCAGTTGCTTTAGTCACTGGATCAGGTTTTTGTCCAGCATGAATTTGTAATGTGTCAAATTGATAATTCTTGTTCATTTTATTATCCCCCTTTGTTTTAAGTATTTTACCATACCTTTATTACAAAAAAAAGAGCATTAAATTTTTTATTTCTTTTTTAGCAATAAATCTTTTATTTCCTTTAAAAATTATACTCAATTGTAGATAATTTCAATTAGAAAGCTATTTAAAATGAAAGACTACAAAAAAAGGAAAGTTATCTTTCCTCTATACTATGCTTATTAATAATAATGATTACAAACATTGACCATATCTTCTATATAAGTGCGACCATCTGAAATGATATCATCACTTAAAACACACTTTGAAAGCAACCCTTTTTTACAAGAATATGTTTCTCTCATTAAAGGTAAATCTTGTTTTTGACATAATTCAATAATTTGATCCATTTGTTTATTTTTCAAACAGAACAAATTAAATAATGCAACATTTCTAATATATTGCCTTGATAATTTACAAATAAATTCTTCTAATTCCTTATCTTTCAAACAAGGATATTCCTCAAACCCAATTACCAGTAAATCAATTTCTTCATGAAAATTAAAATCAGTCATAGGTTTTGCATAAGTACGTGCATATCTTGCCATGTCTTCAGCAAGTAATTTTGCTTCTTTACAATGAGTTGTATATACGACCTGTACTCTCATATGACCACCCTTTCCATCTCACCTTATTATAATGACATAATATGAACTGAAAATAAACATTTGTCCTTATCATTAAAAAAAGAATTGAATAGTGTAAAGAGAAGGAGGTTTTTATGAACATTTTTCAAGACAATCAGAATTGTTTTCAACCCTATTTTATGAACAACGCAATACAACAAGAAAAAAATCCTAAACTATTCGATCCACAAGAAGCTATCATGTTAGGTAATTTATTTAAAGATCTATATATGACTTATAATGGATTTTCTAACTACTGTTTACAACCACAGAATCGTAGACAACAAGCTTTATTAGAAGTACAAATGTATGGATTTGTTGCTCATGAAATAAACTTGTATCTTGATATGCATCCAAATAACCAAAGAATGGTAGAATTATATACTGAATATGCTAAAAAAACAAAAGAAGCTACAGCTGCTTATGAAAAAGAATTTGGACCATTATCTGTACAAGATACACCAAACAAAACCCCATTTGAATGGGTTCAAGGTCCTTGGCCTTGGGAATATCAAAACTAAAAGGAGGAATTTATTGAATGTGGGCTTATAGCAAAAAATTGCAATATCCTGTCTCTATAAAGAATAAAGATTTATCGATGGCAAAATATATTATTACTCAATTTGGTGGTCCAAACGGAGAGTTAGGAGCTTCACTACGTTATCTTACACAAAGGTACGCTATGCCAGATGATAAAGGAAAAGCTTTATTAACTGATATAGGAAGTGAAGAACTTGGCCATATGGAAATGGTTTCATCAATGGTGCATCAGCTAACTGCTGGAGCAACAATGGAAGAAATAAAGGCAGCTGGATTAGAAGCAAACTATACTGAACATGGTGTTTCTCTCTATCCAACAGATGCCAATGGTGTGCCATTTACAGTTCAATACTTTGCAGTTACTGGTGATCCAGTGGCAGATATAGCAGAAGATCTAGCTGCTGAGCAAAAAGCGAGGGCGACTTACGAACATCTCATGGATTTAACTAATGACCCAGATTTATTAGCACCTCTTTCTTTCTTGCGACAACGCGAAATTATCCACTATGCAAGATTTAAAGAGTTATATGATGAATATGTTAAAAAATATTATCAACCTGATTTTAATCAAAACTGCTAAAGAGGATGTTACACATCCTCTTCTCTTTATTTTATATCATCATTATTGTGATTGCTGATATGCAATAAACAATCCTAATACAGCAATAATTGTTGTAAATAAATCTTCTACAAAAAGACTCTTACAACCTGTCACAAATAAATCAATCAAATTTAAATGTTGGAGTCCTACTCCTAATTGTTGTAATGGCAAATACATCATTGTCATTTCACCAACTATGAAACAGACAAGCGTCACACACACACTCACAATAGCAACCTGTTGAGAACGCACACCTGCAATTCTTGTCACTGCCATAGCAATAACATATCCACAAATCAAATAAAATATTGATGACGTTATACGCAATGTTGAAATGACAACACCTAAGATGATTCCAACTGCTATCGCTACTACAAGACCACCTAAAATTGTTTTCACCCATTGAGAAGAATCTAGAAATTGATCATTATTTGATCTAAAGTATTTCTTTGCTTCTTGTTTTTCTTGATATTCCTTAAACTTATCCTGGAATGACATTATTCTTCACCTGCAATTTCTTTAATATATTCAAGCACCTGATTATGCAATTCATCTCTATCTAAAGCAAAATCAATAGTTGCTTTGATAAACCCAAATTTATCACCAACATCATAACGAACACCTTCAAAATCATAAGCATAGACTGCCTGACGATCCATTAAACGCTTAATTGCATCAGTTAATTGTACTTCTCCTCCAGCACCAGATTCTTGAGTTTCTAGTAACTCAAATATTTCAGGAGTCAATACATATCTACCTAAAACAGCCATTTGGCTTGGCGATTTATCAATTTCTGGTTTTTCAACCATACTAGACAATTTCACAAGCCTTCCTTCATGACTATGCATCCTATCAAGTTCAACAATTCCATATTTACAAACATCTTCTTTAGCAACTGTTTGTACACCAACAACAGAAGATTTTGTTTGTTCATAAGCATCAATTAATTGCTTTAAAGCAGGCTTACTATTTTTATTGACAACAACATCATCACCCAATAAAACTGCAAATGGTTCTTCACCAATAAAAGTCTTTGCACACAAAATAGCATGTCCTAATCCCTTTGGTTCTTTTTGCCTTATATAGTATATATTCGCCAAATTAGCTATATCTCTAATTAATTTCACTTGTTTATCTTTTCCAGAAGCTTTCAATCTTTCTTCCAATTCATAATTCACATCAAAATGATTTTCCATTGCATGCTTATTACTATTTGTTATAACAAGGACTTCCTCAATTCCACTTGCTACTGCTTCTTCAATAATATATTGAATTGTAGGAATATCTACAATTGGTAACATCTCTTTTGCTAAAGCTTTTGTCGCCGGTAAAAACCTTGTTCCTAAACCAGCAGCTGGAATAACTGCTTTTCTCACTTTTTGACTTTTCATAATATTCTCCTTTAATTAACCAAATCACTATATTTTGATTTTTTCTTATATGTATGAATATGTAATATAATATATGTAGCAATAAATCCTCCAATCATACCAGCAACATGACCTGATAATGATATGGATGGAACAACAACGGATATGAACAGCATCAATAACAGATTGGGTGCCAATTGTCTAAAAACATCCAAAAAGATATCCCGATATTTAAGTGCCAATGCTCCTAATGCTCCAATTAAGCCAAAAATCACACCACTAATACCACCACTGACTGTATTGGCCTCAAAACCATTTATCAGGTACAATAAATAAGGCAACCCTGTTGTTGCAAGAGCACTAATGAATAGTACAATGCAATACTTTTTAGGTTTCAATGATGATTCAATAAACATTCCTATTCCATATAATGAATAACAATTAACTGCAATATGAATAATTCCAAAATGAATAAAATTAGCAGTTATCAAACGATAATATTCATGATTTAATTGAACAAAAACAGGATTATATCCACCAAAAGCCATTCCTTCATAAACATTCATTTCTTCACCATAAAGTAAAAATGAAATGACATAAATAACAACACACAAAGCAATAAGAACAGATGTAACAGGTGCTCTTTTATATTGTTTTAATAATTGGTTTTTCATATTATTCATCCAGAAACTCATAAATAGACATTTGATCTATTAGAATCTCTTCTTCCTCCTCAACAACTTCATTCTTTTCAACAATTTGATCTAAAGTTAATAAAGATAGTATATCTTCATAAGTCACTTTAATCGCTCCCATTTCAAGCAATCTAATATTTCCATTATACCTATCATCATCCAATACCAATTGCTTAGTCCAGTGATAATGGAAGTTCTGTATAGTGGTAAACCACACACCCCCACTATTGATATGACTTGCTGTAATAAACTGCAGTTCACTTAATCCACACACATAGATATTTCTGTCTAAAGCATTCGTCACATTAAAATAAGCAAATGGATCAACTGCACTCATCAATACAAGTTTACCCTCTCTAATTGGTTTTGCATACGTTTTTTTCTTATCAAACATATGATCACTCACAAAACAAACTGCCTTTCCACCTAATTGTAAATGAACTTTTAACGCATAAGCATCAATGCCTTTCAAACCACTAGAAACTAAAGTTCGCTCTTCATCATAGATTTTTGTAACTAAATTCTTAGAAAAAGAATGTAATCTTTTCTCTACATTCTGCGGTCCCACAATAGAAACCATATTATGAGCAAGTGATAAATCACCAACATAATATAAGAATAATGGAGCTCTTTTTTTCAAAGAAGTCGCTAAACAGCTTGGATAATTCCCTTCATATTTTGTTGTTATGTAAATTCCTTCATTTTCTAAATTTGCTAAAGCAAACATTAAATCATTTAACGTTGATAATCTTGAAATCATTTTATATGCTATATATTCATCAATACCCAATATTTGAATCAATGTATCTTTATTCATTCCAAATAATTTAGAAGGCGACTTTTTTGATGAACTTTTCAATTTTTTCTCTACATCATACCATTCATCTTGTGTTAAGGGAGCAGTATTGTCTACAACTAAGTCACCACAAAATAAAAGAACTGCCATACTATCTAAATTTAATTGAATTCGCATTATATCCACCTACACTTTGTTAGATATTATAACATAGTTCTGACATACAGTCGATATGATATAAATAATATTTCTTATTATATAATAAATGAAATGAATAAAAAATACCAAGCAGAAGTATTGCGCAACTCTCATATCTATAAGATATAATTTTTATGATATTTTCAGATTTCAGAATACTCCTATATTTTCATAAAAATTATACAACTAAAAAAAGACGTATCACAAAAGGATACATCTTTTTATATCGTTTTTTATTCTCCCATTTTTTCTTTAACAGCAGCTTGAGCAGCAGCTAAACGAGCTAATGGTACACGGAATGGAGAACATGAAACATATGATAACCCCAATCTATGGCAGAATTCTACCGAACTTGCTTCACCACCATGTTCACCACAGATACCTAATTTAATATCTGGACGTGTTTGTCTACCTTTTTCAACAGCAATTTTCATTAATTGTCCAACACCTTCTTGGTCAACTTTTGCAAATGGATCTGCTTCAAAGATTTGTTTAGAATAGTAATCATCCAAGAATTTAGCAGCATCGTCACGGCTAAATCCATAAGTCATTTGTGTTAAATCGTTTGTTCCAAAACTGAAGAATTCAGCTTCTTCTGCAATTTTATCAGCAGTTAAAGCAGCTCTTGGAATTTCAATCATTGTACCAACTTTGTATGGTAAATCAACTCCTGCTTCTTTAATAATACTATCTGCAGTATCAGTAACAACTTTTTTAACATATTGTAATTCCTTAATATCTCCAACAAGTGGAATCATAATTTCAGGAATTACATTTTGACCTTCTTGGTTTGCAGCAATTGCAGCTTCAATAACTGCTCTTGTTTGCATTTCAGCAATTTCAGGATAAGTAACTGCTAAACGACAACCTCTATGACCCATCATTGGATTGAATTCTTTTAATGATTCAACACGTGCTTTTAAAGCATCAAAAGTCATTCCTAAACTTTCAGCTAAAGGTCTAATTTCATCATCAGTATGAGGTAAGAATTCATGTAAAGGTGGATCTAAGAAACGGATTGTGACTGGATAGATTTCCATAGCTTTAAATAATTCTCTAAAATCTGATCTTTGGTAAGGCAAGATTTTTTCTAATGCTTCTTTTCTTGCTTCTACTGTTTCTGCAGTAATCATACGTCTAAAGTTGAAAATTCTTTCTTCTTCAAAGAACATATGTTCAGTTCTACATAAACCGATACCTTCAGCACCAAATTTACGTGCTTGTAATGCATCTCTAGGAGTGTCTGCATTTGTTCTTACTTTCAATGTACGAACTTCATCAGCCCATTCCATGAAAGTTTCGAAATCACCACTAATTTCTGGTTCAACAGTTTTGATTTGTTCACCATAAACATGACCAGTGCTTCCATCTAATGACATATAATCACCTTCATGATATTTTTTACCATCAGGTGTTGTTAATATTTTTGTTTCTTCATCAATCTTTAATGAACCACATCCACATACACAGCAAGTTCCCATACCTCTTGCAACAACTGCAGCATGTGATGTCATACCACCACGGATTGTTAAGATACCATGAGCAATATTCATACCTTCAATATCTTCTGGAGATGTCTCAAGACGAACTAACAAGATATCCTGAACACCATTTTTATGAGCTTCGATAACGTCTTCAGCAGTGAAATAAATACGTCCAGTTGCAGCTCCAGGAGATGCAGCTAAACCTGTTGCAACAACATGTGCACAACGTAAAGAAACATCATCAAAATTAGGATGTAACAATTGATCTAATTGCTTAGGTTCAACCTTTAATAAAGCTTCTTCTTTTGTAATCATACCTTCTTGCACTAAATCTACAGCAATTTTTAATGCAGCAGCAGCAGTTCTCTTACCATTACGTGTTTGAAGCATGAACAATTTACCATCTTCAATTGTAAATTCCATATCTTGCATATCTTTATAATGATCTTCAAGAACTTTATTGATTTTTACAAATTCATCATAACAATGAGGCATAACTTCCTTCAAAGTATCAATTGTTTGTGGTGTACGGATACCAGCAACAACATCTTCACCTTGAGCATTCATCAAATACTCACCATATAATTTCTTTTCACCAGTTGCTGGGTTTCTTGTAAACGCAACACCTGTACCAGAAGTTTCACCACGATTACCATAAACCATTTCTTGAACATTAACAGCAGTTCCCCAGCTACCTGGGATATCATTCAAACGTCTATAAGTAATAGCACGGTCATTGTTCCATGATCTAAATACAGCCTTAATTGATTCCATCATTTGTTCTTTTGGATCCTGAGGGAAATCAACACCAGCATGTTTTTTGTATTCAGCTTTGTAAATTTCAACAACTTCCATCAAATCTTCAGCAGTTAATTCTGTATCGAATTCAATATTTTTTTCCTCTTTAACTTTATCAAACATTCTTTCAAATGAGCTTTTTGGGAATCCCATAACAACATCAGCAAACATTTGAATAAAACGACGATAACTATCGTATACAAAACGTGGGTTATTTGTTGCTGTTGCAAACTCTTTTGCAACTTCATCATTTAAACCTAAGTTCAAAACTGTATCCATCATACCAGGCATTGATGCTCTTGCACCTGATCTTACAGAAACAAGAAGCGGATTTGCAGCATCTCCCATTTTCTTACCTGTAATTTTTTCAAGTTCAGCAAGTTTTTCGTAAACTTGTTCTTCGATTTCTTTAGAAATCACTTTTCCGTCTTCATAGTATTTAGTACAAGCTTCCGTAGTGACAGTAAACCCTTGAGGTACTGGTAAACCAATGTTAGTCATTTCAGCTAAGTTAGCACCTTTACCACCAAGTAGGTTTTTCATGTCTTTGTTACCTTCACTAAATAGGTAGACATATTTTTCCATTTCTATTCCTCCTTTATTACTACTTTACCTATTATACACTATGTGAGTGCTTACATTCAACCTTTAATTACCTGAATTTGTGAAAAAAAGAACAGAGTCATTTCGACATCTGTTCTGCTATTTTAAATTATGCTTAATATATCATTGAAATTTAGATTTAAACAAAAAATGAATTATCTATCACTTGCATACTCTAATTGTACACGACGTTGATTCAACTTCTGTTTTTGACATCCTTTCATTGCTTTATGACTCACTTTTGGTTTAATATCAACAAAAGTGAATTTTCTCTTAATTGTAATATCACCAATATCACTGCTTTTAATTTTTCCATACTTCGTTAAAAATTCAATAACATCTTTAACATTAATTCTATCCATTGAACCACAAGTCATAAAAATACGATCATATTGAGATCCTGCAGATGTTTCTTCCTGATAATCAAAACCAACGCGTTGTTGGTAACACATTGATAATAATGTTGCCATCACATCATTTCTCATATCGTGAGGAATATCTTTAATAGTATCCATAAAAACATCTTTATGAGACTTTAGCATCTCTTCTTGTACATCAAATAATAACTCTTTTATTTTTTGATCAAATATTTCTTGATTTGAAGGAACATCTAATTTTTCAATATGACTATTTGTTCTTTTTTGGATAGACATTAAGAAATTCTTTTCTCGATTGGTAACAAGTGAATAAGCTTCACCTTTTTTATTTGCTCTACCAGTTCTTCCAATTCTATGAATATATAATTCTTCATCTTGTGGCATCTCATAATTGATAACATGTGAAATGTTATCAACATCAATTCCTCTAGCAGCCACATCTGTAGCAACCAAATATTGAATATGTCCACTCTTAAATCTTTTCAATGTATTTGTACGTTGATTTTGTGATAAATCACCATGCATAGCTTCAACATCATAATGTTTTTGTTGCATTGAAGCCACAACTTCATCAACACTTCTTTTTGTTTTACAAAAAATGATTGTATTTTCCATTTGTCTTGAATCTAAGATTCTACATAATGTTTCAAATTTATTTGTTGGTCTTGTTTCAAAATAATATTGAGAAACGGTAGAAGCTGTTTTTGTCTTTGATTTGATTTGTATATGCATATAATCATCCTGCATATAATTGCTCGCAATCTTTTTGATTGTTGCTGGCATTGTTGCTGAAAACAAAACAGTCTGTTTATTTTCTGGTGTCGCTTCTAAGATTGTTTCAATATCTTCAACAAATCCCATATTTAACATTTCATCCGCTTCATCTAATACCATAAAATCAATATTATTGATTTTCAAAACACGACGACGCATTAAATCTTGCACACGTCCAGGTGTTCCCACAACGATATCTGCACCACGTTTTAAATCTTTGATTTGTCTTTCAATATCACTTCCACCAAAGACACTGACAATTGATAAATTTGTGCATTTCCCAATTCTTTTTAATTCTTCATGAATTTGCAATGCCAACTCACGTGTTGGTGATAAAATCAAAGCTTTAACATGTTTACCTTCTTTTTGTATTTTTGATAACAAAACACTCCCAAAAGCCAATGTTTTTCCTGTCCCAGTTTGTGCTTGTCCTATAATATCCTGTCCTTCTAGTAAAACTGGTATTGATTTTTCTTGAATAGGTGAAGGACTCACATACCCCATCATCTCAATCCCTTTTAATACATCACTTGACAACCCTAAATCTTTAAATGTTACTTTATTCATAATTTCCTTCTTTCTTTGCATACGTATCTATTGTATTGTTTTATCCACTTGGAAATGTATGTTTTCTTTGGCATTTCCCTACAATCACAAGATAGACTCTTTGCAAATCAAGGTCAACGCTAAACATATTCATTTTCGACTACTACTGTGCATTTCATACCTACAATATTGAAGATTTCCAAAAAGAAAACCAGGAACAATGATCTCCTGGTCTTTTCAGTCGCATTTTTTCTTCATTGAGATAATAACATAATATATCTCAAATAGCAAGTTTTATTTCATGAAGTTTTTTTCTGCAACAGATAAATATATGGTCTTACCTGCGAAATAAAGTAGAGTGATCCAGTAATAAAGACAACACCATTATGATGATACGATTCATCAATTGCTTTTTTCCAATCTTTTTCAATTTTTACTGGAAAATTCTCAGCCAATTTTTCAGCACTTTGTGCCCGATGAAAATCAAATTCACAGATAGTCACATCATGTGTTAATTTTAATAATTTTTCAATCATAGCATGAGTATCCTTATCTCTCAAGGCACTAAAGATGATTTTAATATTTTGATATTTCTTAGCTGACTGATAAAATGCTTCAATGCCTTCTTTATTGTGTGCACCATCAATAATCATCAACGGTTGCTGACATACAATTTCAAAACGTCCTTCCCAAACAGCCTCTCTTAAACCTTCCAACAAAGTTTCATTATCTAAAACAATATATCCATTATTCTTAAGATAAAGCAAAATCTCAATTGCTAATGCACTATTTTCACATTGATATCGAGCACCAGTTTGTAAGACAACATGATAAGTTGCATAATCAAATGAAATACTATTTTTATCTTCTTGGATATTTTGAATATCTTGAACCTTAATGAATTGACTATGATGTTGTTGACATAATTCTTCAAAAACCTTTAAGCAGCCCTGCTTTGTTTCTCCTGTTACAAAAGGAATATAATCTTTAATAATTCCTCCTTTTGTAAAAGCAATCTTTTCATATGTATCTCCTAAGTATTCTGTATGGTCTAAACCAATATTTGTATTGGCACTCAAAATCGGTGCGACTATATTTGTTGCATCCAATGCACCACCTAATCCAACTTCAAAAATCGCAAAATCTACACGATGTTTCAAAAAAAACATAATTGCAATAAAAACTTCAATCTCAAACATAGATAATTCATATTCTAACCATAAAGACATATAACGATTTGCATAACATATAATTTCATCATCTTGAATATGCTGATTATTAATACGCATAATTTCTAATCTCGTGACCAAAACTGGAGATGTAAAAGTTGCTACACGATATCCTTCTTTTTGCAATACAGAACGAATATAATTAGTAGTAGAGCCTTTCCCATTCGTTCCACCTATATGAATTGTCTTTAACAAAGTTTGAGGATTACACATATCATTCATAAAACGTTTAAAATTATCCAATGCATAAACTCGGTCTTTTTGACTTGCTATAAAATCATGAACTTGATCATAATTGCCAAACTTTTCTTCATTAACACTATGATACACCATAGGTACAAAACGTATACCATGAACAACTTGCTCATCATGTACTCTTTGAAAACCTTGGCTTCGATAAAATGTTTCTGCAGATGGTGCAGAATTCACATATATATCACCATACATGAGTTGTTTTGCAGATTTCAAAAGTTTTGTTCCTACGTGCTGACCTTGATATGTTGGATCAACAAAAAGACTTTGAATATCTTTTAAATCACGAATCCCAATGACTCCAACCAACTTTTCATCAAATGCCCCAAGCATTAAAAGATGCTGTTCTTTCATCAAAGAGAGAATATGCTCATCATTAAAAGATGATAAAAACGTTTGTATACCTTCCTCTACATAAGTTGGTGCTATCTGTCTCATAAACACATCTTTAATTAACTGATTGGCCTCGCTAACCTCATGTCCTCTTAATATTCTTATATCCATATATACTCCTCACTAAGAAAAAAGCATCCTGAGCTGCTTTTAAATCTTTTCAAATCGATCTACATCAACCACAAACACTGTTGCTCCACCAACCAAAACATCTACCATAATTGGAGTAAAGAATTCTCCCATTTCTGTAGGTGGAACTGTCGGTTCTTTTTCAACACGTTTTCGTGCATGCGCTTTGATAATTTCTAATGCAGGATCAACTTTATCATCATTGGTTCCAATAAAGAAAGTTGTATTTCCTTTCTTTAAGAATCCCCCAGATGTCGCAAGCTTTGTTACAAAGAAACCACCTTCTGTTAAAGCAGATTGAACAGTAGAACTGTCATCATTATTGACAATGGCAATTATAAGTTTCATAACATTACCCCCTTCTTAATTATATATTAGCACTTTTTCCAAATAATTACACTCATTTTTTATTATCTTATATCATTTCTCCATGTTGCTTAGGTAAAAAACGATCACAATAAACTTGTAAAGCATAACTATCTGTCATTCCAGACAAATAATCACTGACAATTAATTCATTAGGTGTCTCTTGATAAGTTTCAATCATTTTTCTCACATGATTATCAATCCCAGAATCATCATTTCCATCATCTGTTAAATCATCATAAAAAGCATTGTATAACTGTTTGACGAGTCTTGTCAATTTTTCGTTTTCCTTAACTAATGTAGGATGATGATGAATATGTGTAGAAATAAATCCAAAAAGAACTTCTAAGGCCTGATAGACTTCTTCTGAGAACTCCAAATAAGGTTTACGATAACTATGAATAACAATATCACCAATTAAACGATTAATCATTGATTTGTTATCTTTTCCTAAAACATTAACGACTTCTTCAGGCAAATCATCTTCCTTAATAATTCCAACTGTCATTGCATCTTCAATATCTTTACCAACATATGAAATCACATCTGAAATACGTACAACACACCCCTCCAAAGTCATTGGAGCAATTTTTTTAGAATAATCTTCAACATGCCAGCACTTCTCATATTCTTCCCAGAATTGCGCAATCGTCTTATTCTTATCAGGTTTATAAATTCTTGAAAGAATCTCACCATTATGACATAAAATTCCATCAAGAACCTGTAAAGAAACATTATATCCAATTCCTTTTCTTTCAATAAACAACAAATGTCTTACACTATTAGCATTATGATTGAAATATCCAAATTGTCTTTCTTTCAAACAATCATCAATGGCTTTCTCGCCAACATGTCCATAAGGTGCATGACCTAAATCATGTCCCAATGCAATAGCTTCAATTAAATCTAAGTTTAAATTTAATCCTCGTCCAATTTGTCTTGCAATTCTTGATACCCATTGAACATGTAAAGAACGTTTTGTAATATGAACATTACTAAAGAATGATAATGCCTGTGTCTTATCAACATATCTTGAATAACTTTTTGAATAAAGAACACGATCTATGTCCTTTTCAAATGGCCAGCGAATATCAAATTCAATTAATGGCTTATGGGTATGTTTAACCTTAATGCACTCACTGTTTTTGGTTGCATAAGGAGATAATCTTTCATCCATGAGTCTTGTTTCTACTAACGATGTGTGTATAATTTTGTCTTCTTTTTTCAAAAATATCACTTCCTTTGATTTCTTTATAATTTATAGTATAATACTTGTGGTGATCTTATGCAAAATAATATGCAAAACAATTTAATTAACTGGTATCATCAATACCATCGACAATTCCCCTGGCGTGAAACTGAAAATCCTTATTTTATTTGGATTAGTGAAATCATGCTTCAACAAACAACGACTGAAGCTGTGATTCCTTATTTCAATCGCTTCTTAACGACTTTTCCTACCATTACTGATTTGGCAATAGCTTCACTAGAAGACGTTTATAAACTCTGGGAAGGATTAGGATATTATCGTCGCGCAAAACATATCCATGAAACTGCAAAAATCATTGTTCATCAATATAATGGGATATTTCCAAATACCCACAAAGAAATTCTTGCTTTAAAGGGAATCGGTCCATATACAGCTGGTGCTATTTGTTCAATTGCTTATCATATGCCTACTCCTGCCATTGATGGCAATGTTTTAAGAATTATATCGCGTCAATATTTACTAAAAGATAATATTGCTGAAACAAAGACACAAAAACATATTACCAGTATTGTTGCTGAGTTACTTATGGGATATGATGCTTCAGCTTTTAATCAAGGCTTAATGGATTTAGGAGCAACTATTTGTCGTCCATTGAATCCCAAATGTGATCAATGTCCAATTCAAAAAACTTGTTTGGCTTATCAAAACAATCAACAAAAAGTTTTACCAATCAATATAAAAAATATAAAACACAAAGAGCTTCACTATATTACTGGAATCATTACATACCAAGATCAATTTCTTTTGTTTCAAAATCCACCAGGTCTATTAGAAAATCTTTATGGTTTTGTACAATATGAATGTGAAAGTCCATATCGTTTTCAGGAAGAATTCGAAAATCAATATCATCTTCCTCTATCTATTGTGTCATATATTCAAGATATTAAACATGTCTTTACACATCGGACATGGCATATGCACATTTATCACTTTGTTATAGACAAACCAATAAAAGGTCTTTATACACTTGATGACATTCACAACTTACCATTATCAACAGCACATTTAAAAGTTTTAAAATCATTCCTTAAACATATGAAATAATAATTCAATTTATTGATTTTTTGACAGCAATCTTTGATTGCTGTTTTATTATATAATACAAACAAACTCGTGCATAATGAAAATACAGAGTATAAAAATACTCTGTACCTCTTTTAATCGTCTTGAGTCTCATTATCATTTTCATAACGTTCAATGATACGTTGAACAACTGGATGCCTTACAACATCTAGTGCACTTAAATAAATAAATCTAATTCCTGATACATTCTTCAAGATATGCAAAGCACGTCTTAATCCGCTCATTGTTCCTCGTGGTAAATCAATTTGAGTAATATCACCTGTAATAATCATCTTTGAATTAAACCCTAAACGCGTTAAAAACATTTTCATTTGCGCATCAGTTGTATTTTGTGCTTCATCTAATATCACATAGGCATCTTCTAATGTACGCCCACGCATATAAGCGAGTGGAGCAATCTCAATTGTCCCCTTATCAATAAGGCGTTCAGTTTGCTCTTGGCCCAACATATCATATAAAGCATCATAAAGTGGCCTTAAATAAGGATCTACTTTTTCCTTCAGATCGCCTGGTAAAAACCCCAGGTTTTCCCCTGCCTCAACTGCTGGTCTTGTCAAAACTATCTTTTGAACTTCGTTATTTTTTAACGCCTGAACAGCGAATATAACAGCTAAATATGTTTTTCCTGTTCCAGCTGGTCCTATTCCAAAAACCACATCATTATTCTTCAATGCGTAATAATATTCTTTTTGCCCTAATGTTTTAGGATAAATAAGTTTACCACTCATTGTTCTCGCAATTTTAATCTGATAAAGTTCATCTATCGCCTTTAAATTATGTGTTTCAGATAATTTAAGAGTATACATGACATCTCTCTTGCTAATTGTTTTCCCTTGTTTTACAAGTTTCAATAAAGCATCTAACACTTCTTTAATTTGCTTTCTTTTGTCATCCTCATCATTCAAGACAATTTCATCACCACGAACAATCATTTCTGTTTGAAAAGTATCTTCTAGTATCTTTATATTTTCTTCTTGATGACCAATGAATCTTTTGACTTCATCTATTGTATAAGAATCTAGTTTAATGATTTCCTTCATTCTCTTCTCCTTTAATGGCTATATCTTCTAATAAGGTATAGTGTACTTTTAATGTTATTTTACTACGAGTCTTTGTCATTTGTAAAACATTTTCTTTATCAATCACTGCATCGGTTGGTAGTTTTGCTCGAATAGACAATAATAATTGATAAAAAACTTCCCCTTGATCCTGATTTACATTCTTTACACTTGCTTCATATTGATTAAATGTGTACGCATATACATGACCTTTAACTGGAATAATCTTTGTTTCATTCTGGGTAGATATTAAAGTGTTTTCAACAAGTAAATCACCCTTTTTAACATAATCATTCTTCTTTATTTTAATTAGTCCGCTATCTACATCAAAAGATTCAATCATACCATCTTTTTTGGCATACAAATTCTGATAGTCATCTTTTTCTTTCTTATCCTGTTTACGTTTTGTATATTCAACATGAAATACGCTCCCTACCTGATAAATGTTAATATATTCAACCTTATCCTTGTAAATGGTTTTAAAATTAGAAAGAATTTCATTTAATCTTTCATAACTCTTTAAAGGAGATAATATATCAACATGTTCCTTCTTTAAATCCGTAATCATTTGTTTGTTGACTTGGGGCATTGTTCCAATAATTTGAATATCAAAAACAAAATAAGAACACGCAATCACAGATGCCATAAAACATATAACTCCTAAAATATTTAAATATTGACGAGACAAAAAGAGAACATATTTTAAGAGTCCAATTGTTTTGATATAATGTACTGGTTGTTCAAATGCTCGTAATGTGTACCTTTGATATGTAGGAATATAGAAAGTATACATATCATCTTTTAATCTCAAATGTAAAAGTTTAATTTTTTTGTTTTTTGCATACCTTAACAGCAGATAAATATATTGTGCATCTATACAACAAAAATCATACCCTATTTTCATCATATTCAATCACTTTCACATGACCATTTAAACGTATTTCATTTTGGTCATAATAATATATTTCCAATTTTTCTCCTCTCACACACAAACAATATTGATCCATTTGTATCTTAAAGAGATTTTGGTCCATCATCAGTATTTCTTTATAATCTTTCACAAATAATTGATTTTTATCTATAAGAAGCATGCAATCACCTCAACCTATTATATGAAAAACAAAAAAAAGAAGAACAATAGTTCTTCTTATCTTTGTTTACCTTTATTTTTTCTAGCAGCTTCTGATTTCATTTTACGTTTTAAACCAGGCTTAACATAGAATTCTCTTTTACGAGCTTCTTGCAGGGTTCCTGTTCTTGAAACTTGTCTTTTGAAACGACGTAATGCATCATCTAAAGACTCATTATCTCTTACTACAGTTTTTGCCATTTTTGAACTTCCCCCCTTTACTATTAAGTACATGCGTTATTATACATGGATAATCCAAGAAAATCAAGGGTTTTTGTTAATAATCTTGATGACTTTCTTCATTGTTCATCAATTGAACACCAGCAGACGTCCCAATTCTTGTCGCACCAGCTTCAATAACTGCCATCATATCTTCAAAATTACGAACACCTCCGCTCGCTTTCACTTCACAACTATCACCAACTGTTTTTTTCATTAAAGCAACATCATGAGGTGTAGCACCCCCTGTACTAAATCCAGTTGACGTTTTGACAAAAGTTGCTCCTGCTTTTTTAGCAAGTTCACAAACAGTGACTTTTTCTTGATCTGTTAATAAACATGTTTCAATAATAACTTTTACACATTTTCCATCACTCGCATCAACAACAGCTTTAATATCATTGTAAACAAGTTCCGTATGACCATCTTTTAGTGCACCAATATTAATAACCATATCTACTTCATCAGCCCCATGTTCAATTGCATTTTTTGCTTCAAAAGCTTTAACTTCAGGGGTGTTAGCACCTAATGGAAACCCAATAACAGTACAAACTTTTACATTAGAATCCTGTAAATAATCAGCACAATAACTAACCCAAGTTGGATTGACACAAACTGATGCAAAATCGTAATCTTTAGCTTCTTGACATAACTTTGTAATCACTGCTTTCTGTGTATCTGCTTTTAATGCAGTATGATCAATAAATTTGTTGTAGTTCATTTTCATCTTCTCCTTTAAATATTTTATCTATTGCTTCTAATGCTACATATTTATCACCAGGATAAGGTTCATTACCAATTGATGATGCCATAAATTGTTCATGCCCCTTTCCCAAGATTAATATGATATCGCCATGATTTGCAATTTCAATAGCCTGTTCTATAGCAATCCGCCTATCTTCTATAATGACACTGACTGGTTTTTCAAGATATTCTTGAATATCTAAACAGATATCATGAATATCTTCATCACGATTATCTTCGGCTGTTAAGATCACCTGATTACAATATTGATTGGCGAGTTTGCCAATTTTTTCTCGTTTGTTATAATTCTTTTTACCAGGAGCTCCAAAAACAGCAATAATACGACCATTTGTCTGGACACTTTTTGCAAATTGAAATACTTTTTCAAAACTTTTAGCATGCTGACAGTAATCAACAATCACTGTAAATGGATAGGGATGCTCTAAAAGTTCCATACGACCATCTACCCCTCGAATATAACCAATAGACTCAAGGACTTGATCCATTGGCATTTCTAACGCTAACATAGATGTGATAACAGCTAATACATTAGAAATATTAAAACGCCCTAGAACTGGCACAGAAACATGTCTGAGATCATCATGAATCTGTAAATCAAATTCACTATGATCAATAAATAATTGGATATTCCTTGCCATAACATGAGCTTTATGTTCAATTCCATAGGTCAAAAGATGACAACGTATAGAATCTTTCACAAGATTGTAAAACCGCACCTCATCAGTATTCAAAATTGCATAACCTTTTTCATCAATCAAGGTAAACAATTTGGCTTTAGAAGCCATCAAATGTTCCATTGTTCCATGAAAATCGAGGTGTTCTTCATAAACATTTGTAAAAATAGCGATATCAAAATGAACACCATCAACACGTTTCAACGCCAATCCATGACTAGAGACTTCCAATGTCACGCCCTTTACATCTCTTTTCACCATATCATTTAAATGACGTTGCATAAAGATTGTTTCTGGTGTTGTATAAGGACATTGTTCAATAACACCAGCATATTCAATATTATTTGTACCAATATATCCCATCTTTAAATAATGAGATAAAACCTCTTTAATCATTAAAGCAACAACTGTTTTTCCACTTGAACCAGTCACACCAATCATTGTCATCTTATAGCTAGGATGATCATAAAAAACATCAGCAACACGATTCAACTCATCCAACACATTATTGACTTTAATATACAAAACACCACGATGTTTATAAGCTAATGGTTTTGAATAGACAATACATTTAGCTCCTTGAAAAACTGCATCTTCAATATATTTATGCCCATCTACACTCAATCCATCTACACAAAAGAAAATTGAATCCTTTCCAACATAGCGCGAATCACTATGTATAGAAACAACTTTAAACTCTTCTTCAACATCAAACAACTCATTTATTCTTTTCACTCTCAACACATCCAATCAATTCAGTTCCATTTTGAGATAAAATCTTCACACGATAAATATGCCCAATAGATGAATCAGGTAAATCAATATGCACCTTCAAATAATTTGAAGCATGACCAACCATTCTGTCCCCATGCCTTTCTTCAATTAAAACTTCTAATGTCTTTCCAATCTGGTAAGATGCAAATTCACTTTGCAGTCTTTGTGATAAGTCCATTAAGCTTTTTACCCTATCATGTTTGACATGACCATCAATCTGATCTTTCATACGAGCAGCAGGCGTTCCTTTTCTTATTGAATAAGGAAATACATGAAGTTGATTAAAATGCATTTTTTCAATCCATTGGTAAGTCTGCTGAAATTCTTCCTCAGTTTCTCCAGGGAATCCCACAATAACGTCTGTTGTTACTGAAAGAGATGGCAATTTTTCTTTTAAATCTCTTAATTTATCACTAAATTCAGCAGTTGTATAATGGCGATTCATACGCTTTAATGTTGCATCACAACCAGACTGAATGGGAATATGCAGATGATCAACAATAATAGGTGACATCGCAATTAAATCAATAATTTCCTGCGTAATCTGACTCATTTCAATAGATGAAATACGCAAACGTTTAAGTCCCTTAATTTTCGTTGTTAAATCTACTAATAAATCATAAAACGAATAATTTTCAAAATCTTGTCCATATCCAGCTGTATGAATTCCTGTCAATACAATCTCAACAAATCCATGATCAACCAATGATTGTGCTTGTTTCAAAACACTTTCTGGTCTTCTTGAACGAATCTGTCCCCTTGCATAAGGAATAATACAATACGTACAAAAATTATTACATCCATCCTGTATTTTTAAAAATGCACGTGTATTCCTTGTAAACTCATCTATATCTAAATCTTCAAAACGCGATAGTTTCATCACATCTGAGACTTTAATTACTGGCTTTTGTGTTGTCTTATATTCATTAACAAAATCTACAATCTGATTTCTAAATTGTGTTCCTAAGACAACCCCTACCCCTTCTATAGATACAACTTCTTCACTCGCCACCTGACTATAACATCCAACAACACAAACAATTGCTTTTTCATTTTGACGGATAGCCTTTCTAATCATTTGACGTGATTTAGAGTCTCCTGTATTTGTCACAGTGCATGTGTTAATAACATACACATCTGCTTTATCTTTAAAATCAACAGCTTCGTATCCAGCTTGATGAAATAATTTTAACATCGCTTCAGATTCATAAGTATTGACTTTACATCCCAAAGTTAAAAATGCTACTGTTTTCATAAACATCCTTTCTATTTATATTTCTTCAAAACTTTTTTATAAGTCTTTTCACAAATCAAATTCTTTTCTTTCAATAAATCTAAACATTGATTATACTGATATGTTTCAATATAATTAGCAATCTTTTTCACATCAGCAATATCTGGCGTTGCTTGACATTCCTGATCTAAAATAATCACTTTATTCAACAACTCTTTAGTTTCTTTTCGATAAATATATATTGTCTTTAACTGCTCATAATAAAGACAGACATGACGTTCATCTTCATAAACATTCTCAAGTGATGAAAAATTGGTTTGAAAAATATAATCACCATATAATTTCACAGGTAAATCTTGTTGAATTTTATAGTTCTTTAAGTAATCTTGATGTTGTTTTAGCATCATGAGTTGATAATCATCAGTATATCGCTTATTGACAAATGGTTCTAAATATGGAATATAAATCTGTGTTTGACTATCCTCATCATAAAAACTTGGTGCATTCTTTAAAATAGGTAAAATATCATTATCAAACATCTTTCTTTTTTCTTCATAATTTAAATAATCTAACAAATCATAATTTTGATTCATAAAAATTTCATAGGCATTTTCTATATTATGTTGTGTTAACATACCATTGTATATAACTTCATAATCAAACAAATCAAATTCATTCTTGATTTTGACCTTTAACCCCATAGCTTCTAATGATATTTGAGATGCTTCAATCTTTGCATATATTTCAGTCTTTTGAACTGATATTTTCTTACCAAATTTATTTAAAGTGTCAATAAATCCCACTATCTCATCAACTCCCTACTATACCCAATCACACTCAACATATAAAGCGGTGCAGTTTCACTTCTTAAAATCCTTTTTCCTAACGAACATTCCTGAATACCTAAAGCTTTCATTTGCTCAATTTCAGATTGATCAAAACCACCTTCTGGTCCCACAATAATTGTTAGTGTTTGATAATTCTGTTTTAATGCTGAAGCAAAACAACATTCTTCGCCACGCTTACTTGCTTCCTCATAAGCCACTAAATTAATATCTGATAGATATTGAGATAAATCTTTGATTGTTATTAACTGAGTTAACTCTGGTATCATTTGACGATAAGACTGCTCACTCGCTTCTTTTAAAATGCGTTGATAACGTTCTTCTTTTTTCGAAAAAGTTTTAGCATCGGTTTTAATAATACTACGTTTTGACAAAAATGGAACAATTCTCTTAACACCTAACTCTGTTGCTTTTTGTAAAACCCATTCAAATTTATCACTCTTTGGCAAGCCATAAATCAAAGTCACATTCACATCTAACTCATGATTTTCATGAAGTTCTTCAACGCGTTTTAGTAATCCTGTTTCAATATCTATAATTTCATATATATAAGTCTTAGCGGATGGCAAAATACAAATCACTTGATCACCATTATGATAACGCATAACTCTTTGCATATGTTTATGGTTATAAGCATCAATTCGAATCTCTTCATCTTTTAGACATTTTTCATCAATAAAGTATCTTTGCATATACACCCTCCTTTGGCTATTTTATCACAATTCATTCGATATAAAAAGAAAAAGGATACCTTTTTCTCTTATTTGACAGTTTCTAAAATTGCACTCCTGAGGTTTTCTAAATCCTGTAGATCTGGATGTGTTACTGCTTCTTCAAAATTAGCAATCATTTGTTGAATATGTTCATCATGAGGTTTTTCTAATGACATTTTTAAGTATCTTTGTTTGACACTATCAGGCATTTTCCCCTGACACATATATGTTCCTACAATCTCATTTGTATCATCTATATAAGTTTGAACTCTTGTGAGAATTCCCTGAAAATAACTTTTATCTCCACCAAATCCTGCTGTTCCAAACAAAAATATTTTTTGATGATGTAAGCCTTTTAAGAATCTTTTTACATCTTCATCACACTCTCCTTTGTCAGTCCAAAAACCAACATAGACAAGTTCCACATCTTCTACATCAACTGAAGTTATTAAAGATTGAGCTTTGATATGAAGTTGCTGAGCAATGATATCAGCCAAAAGTTTTGTATTTCCACCTACACTCTTATAAACAATTGCACTTTTCATAATATAACCCTTCTTTCGTCAATATCATACACCTATTTATTAGACTTGAAAAGAAAAAAGCATAAGTTCCCTTATGCCTTACTTAATCCAAATTGACCATGACTATATTCCACAGCAACATGATCACCTTTTTGAATTGTTCCTTTAATCATTTCTTTAGCAATTAAAGTTTCAATATGCCCTTGAATAAAACGTTTTAATGGTCTTGCTCCAAAAGTCGGATCAAAGCCTTCTCTTGCAATCTCAGCTTTTGCTTCATTGCTAATTTCAATTGTGATTTTCTTATCTGCTAATCTTGAAGATAACTGATTGACAAATTTATCAATAATTTGATAGACAACCTTTTCGTCTAATGAATTAAACATAACTGTTTCATCAATACGATTTAAGAATTCTGGTTTAAAATGTTGCTTTAATTCCATTTCTACCTCACGTCTTGTTTCTTCAGTATTTCCTTGCAATAAATATTGAGAACCAATATTTGAAGTCATTATAATAATAGTATTTTTAAAGCTTACTACATTTCCTTTTGAATCAGTAATACGTCCATCATCTAAAACCTGCAATAAAACATTAAAGACTTCCGGATGTGCCTTCTCAATTTCATCCAATAAAACAATGCTATAAGGAGCACGTCGCACTGCTTCACTTAATTGTCCACCTTCTTCATAGCCTACATATCCAGGTGGTGCTCCAAGCAAACGAGAAACGCTGAATTTTTCCATATACTCACTCATATCAATACGAACAATATTCTTTTCACTATCAAATAACTGTTCAGCCAGACTTTTAGCGACTTCTGTTTTACCTACTCCAGTTGGTCCTAAGAATAAGAATGAACCAATTGGACGATTTTCATCATTGATTCCAGCACGTGATCTTAAAATAGCATCACTTACTTTCTCAATAGCTTCATCTTGACCAATAACTCGTTGACGTAATATTTCATCAAGATGTAAAAGTTTCTCTCTTTCAGATTCCATTAACTTATTCATTGGAATGCCAGTCCATCTCGCAATCACTTCACTAATTGTATCCACACTGACTTTTTCCTGTAATAAGGCATCTTCAGATTCCTGAGATTGAAAATCAGAAATTTCTTGATTGATTTTTGGTAACGTTTCGTACTTAATCTTAGATGCTTCTTCAAGATTTCCCTCTGTTTCATACTTATCTTTTAAGGCTTCAAAACGAACTTTTTGATCCTTTAATTCTTTAATATGATCTAGTGCCTTCTTTTCCTCTTTCCATTTATCACTCAAGCCAATCATTTGCTCATCTAATGAAGCAATACGACTCTTAATTTCATCCAATCGTCTTTCATTATCCTCATTCTTATCTTCTTTCTCAATAGAAATACGCTCCATTTCAAGACGATTCTTTTCTCTTGTAATAACATCAAGTTCTTCTGGCAATGAATCAATTTCCATACGCACAGATGCGCAAGCCTCATCAATTAAGTCAATTGCTTTATCTGGTAAAAAACGATCTGTAATGTATCTTTGTGACATATGAACTGCTCCAACAATTGCACTATCTGTAATTTGGACACCATGATGTGATTCAAAACTATCTTTCAAACCACGTAAAATAGCAATTGTATCATCTGTATCAGGTTCATCAACAGTCACTTTTTGGAAACGTCTTTCTAAAGCTGCATCTTTTTCAATATATAATCGATATTCATCCAAAGTTGTAGCCCCAATACAATGGAGTTCTCCACGTGCTAACATTGGTTTTAAAAGATTAGCTGCATCCATAGCCCCATCAGTTTTTCCTGCACCCACCAATTGATGAATTTCATCAATAAAAAGAATGATATTTCCTTCAGCCTTCTTGATTTCGTTCAAAACAGCTTTCAATCTTTCTTCAAATTCACCACGGAACTTCGCACCAGCAACCAGCGAACCTAAATCCAGTTCATAAAGTGTTTTGTTTTGTAAACTTGTAGGCACATCGTTTTTAAATATACGCCAGGCCAAGCCTTCAACAATCGCTGTTTTCCCAACACCTGGTTCACCAATTAAGATTGGATTATTCTTTGTTTTACGTGATAAAATCTGCACAACTCTTCTGATTTCTTCATCACGACCAATAACAGGATCTAATTTACCATCTCGTACATCCTGAATCAAATCACGACCATATTTTGTAAGAACCTCATATTGATTTTCTGGATGAGGACTATTCACAGTATTTCCTCCTCGCATATCTTCAATTATTTTTTCTACACTTTTTTTATTCAAATGAAATTGTTGAATAATTTCCTGACACAAAGTACTTTGTGTTGCAAACAAAGCCATAATCAAATGTTCAACGCTTAAATATTCATCTTTATATTGTGACATTGTTGTTTGTGCTTTTGTAAGCAATTGATTTAAATCATAAGAAATTCTAAGTTGACTTTCATCAACACCCTCTACAACAGGTTTCTGTTGACGTTTATTTTCCAAATAGTTTATCAATCCTGCTATATCCACATCAGCCTTAACGAGAACACGATAAAATATACCACTAGTGTCTTCAATCAATGCTAACAAAAGATCCTCAATATCTACAACTTGCCGAGACATTGATAATACTTCCTGAAAAGCCTTCTGTAGTGCTTCTTGCATTGCTGCTGTCCATTTTTCTATATTCATAATCTCACTCCTTTAGCACTCTTATATCCTTAGTGCTAACTATAGTATACCACTAATTTTAGCACTGTCAACCCTAAAGTGCTAAAATTATCATACAAACTCTCTTAATGTTTTCATAAGATTTTCTTAATCAAATCATCATAATATATTATGAACACTTTCAGACATTCTTATTATTTGTTTGTTAGAATATATCTGCATTCAAATTATGGAGGTTATATTATGAAAAAAACAATTGCAATTCTTTTTGGAGGACATTCAAGCGAATATAGCGTATCACTTGAATCAGCATACTCAGTTCTTTGTCATCTAGATCATGATAAATATAACATTTATATGATTGGCATTACAAAAGATGGGAAGTGGTATCATTTTGATGGCGATATCTTAGATATTCAAAATGACACATGGTGGCAGCATCCTCTTCACGAAGTCACAATTTCACCTGATCCAACCAAACATGCACTTATAGAAATGAAAACAGATCACTTTATACTTGTTCACATTGATGCGATTTTTCCAATTTTACATGGTAAAAATGGTGAAGATGGAACAGTTCAAGGTTTAATTGCATTATCTGGCATTCCCCTCATCGGTTGTTCTGTAGCCAGTTCAGCATTATGTATGGATAAAGAACGTGCTCATCAAATTGTCAATCATGCAGGCATTCGTGTGCCAAAATCTTTTGTCCTAACATCCATGCAAGATTATCAATTGCAAAAAAACAATTTTCTCAAACTCTCTTTGCCACTCTTTGTGAAGCCAGTAAAAGCAGGATCATCATATGGGATTACAAAAGTCACTCATCTTGATGAAATAGAAAAAGCTATTGAATTTGCTTTTACTTATGATAATGAGATTCTTATTGAAGAAAATATTGAGGGATTTGAAGTTGGATGTGCAGTCATGGGAACTGATCAACTCATTCTCGGTCGTGTTGATGAAATTGAATTATCACAAGGTTTTTTTGATTTTACTGAAAAATATACTTTAAAATCTTCACAGATTCATATGCCTGCTCGTATAGATTCTCAAATTGAAAAACGCATTCAGGAAACAGCACAAATGATCTATAAAGCTTTAGGATGTCAAGTTTTTGCAAGAGTTGATATGTTCTTAACACCAGAAAATGAGATTGTCTTTAATGAAGTGAATACAATTCCTGGCTTCACATCTCACAGTCGTTTCCCAAGCATGTTGCAAGGCATTGGATATAGTTTTGAAAATATTTTAGATAAACTTATTGAAATGGGGTTAAACCATGAAAACAATTATTCTCAATAAAGCTGATATTCATAAAGGAAATTTAATTCTTATTAATTATCAGTATCCATACCATAACAATCCTGATCTTCCTATTTTAAAAGAAGATAACATTTCATTAGAAAAAAGAACATATAACTTACTCAAAAATATTCTCCAAGACATAAATCAAACACATCAAATATCTCTTGTCAGCGGTTTTCGTACAGAGGAAGAACAAACCCTTATATATAAAGATTCACTATATAACAATGGCATCGAATTTACCAATCGCTATGTTGCCTTACCACAACATAGTGAACATCAAACCGGCCTTGCTATAGATTTAGGACTCAATTCAGATCATATTGATTTTATACGCCCAGAGTTTCCACATGTAGGTGTTTGTCAAAACTTTAGAAACATAGCATATCAATATGGCTTTATTCAACGCTATGAAGAGGACAAAGAAGCAATGACACATATTGCAAATGAACCTTGGCATTTCCGTTATGTTGGCATTCCCCACTCCATGTTTATGATGGAAAAACATTTATGTTTAGAGGAATATATTGAAGATATAAAGAACTATTCTATACACAAACCATTAAATTACTATTTTCAAAATCGATTATTTTCTATATTTTATGTACCAATATTAAACCAAACAGCAACAATCACTTTAGCAGACAATGCTGTATATCAAATTTCAGGAAATAATATTGATGGCTTTATTGTCACTGTTTGGAGGACATATGCATAAGAGAAATTATCCAATGATTGATATTATGCGTATTATTGCTTCAATCCTTGTCATTGGCATTCATACATACCCATTTTTACAAATCAGTCCATCACTTGATTTTATAACAACACATATTATTGGCAGAATTGCTGTCCCTTTCTTTTTTATGACAACTGCTTTCTTTCTGTTTGAACATGGAGAACCTACACTACAAAGATTAAAAAAGACACTTAATCAACTGGGAATAATTTATCTGATATGCATCTTTATATACATTCCTATTCAAATCTATAATAATACTCTTATTCAATCAGTTCCAAATCTGATTCAGGATATTTTTATGGATGGAACATTCTACCATTTGTGGTATCTTCCTGCAACACTTATCGGAATAAGTTTGGTTTATATAATATATAAGTACTGTTCTTTAAAACTTGGATTTATTCTTGTCATCATTTTATATATTTTGTCATCATTTTATATATTATTGGTTTAGGCGGAGATTCTTATTATGGATTCAGTATTCAAATTCCTATTCTCAAAAGCTTGTATAATTCTATTTTTCAATTTTGTGAATATACACGAAATGGTCTATTCTTTGCTCCAATATTTTTATGGCTAGGAGCTTATATTGCTCAGCACCAACGCAGAATTTCCAGATATCATTGGTATATTACACTCTGTATTAGTTTTCTTTTCATGGCTGGCGAAACTATTATTTTAAATAGTTATAATATACCCAAACATGATGCTATGAATATATTTTTACCTATGTCTATGTATTTGCTTTTTATGATTATAATATCTTATACAGGTCAGCGTTATCCAAGGTGTAAAGATTTATCTTTGATGATTTATATTATTCATCCTATGATGATTGTTGTCACAAGAATGCTAGGAAAGATTTTACATTTAGAAACTTATTTTATTGATAATCATTTAATACATTTTTGCATTGTAACACTTTTATCAATAATCTGCTCATATATTTTTATCTTCATCAAGAAAGGAATGATTCAGCATGGAAAAACTCAAGTACCAAACAGATCGAAGTTGGGTTGAGATTAATTTAGATGCTTTAGAAAACAATGTTCAAGAAATATCAAAATTACTACGTTCTCGTAAACAGATTATGGCTGTTGTTAAAGCAGATGCTTATGGTCATGGAGCAATAAAAATTTCTCAAGAGTTAGAAAAATTAGGAATTGATTGTTTTGCAGTCGCAACCATTGATGAAGCTATGATATTAAGACAAAATTATATTCATGGGGATATATTAATTCTTGGTTTTACTGCACCACATCTTGCACCACTCTTATTAAAATATCATTTAATTCAAACAGTTATTGACTATGATTATGGTCAACAATTAAATGCTATGCAGCTGCCTTTACAAATCCATATAAAAATTGATTCAGGTATGCATCGTCTAGGTGCTGATTATCATGATTTAACACATATTCGACGACTTTTTGAATTACCTTACTTACATGTTGAGGGTGTATTCTCTCATTTATGTGTTGCTGACAGTTCAAAGATGGAGGACATTCATTTTACTAAGCAACAGTTCTTAAACTTTAATCAAACAATACATCAACTCCAGGAATTTGGTTATGATGTTGGCAAAGTCCACATCCAAAGCAGTTATGGTCTTTTAAATTACCCTGACTATCATTACGATTATGCTCGTATGGGAATTGCTTTGTACGGAGTGCAATCTAGTACTGATGACTATATGAAAAACCATCTGAATTTACAACCAGTTTTATCAATCCAATCACATATTGCTTGTCTGCATCATTACCCCGCCGGCTCTTCACTTGGTTATGGGAGAACATATACACTTGAAAAAGACAGTCTGATTGCAGTTGTTCCTCTAGGATATGCAGATGGACTTCCTCGTCAGCTTTCACAAAATCAAGATGTCTTGGTTCGCGGTAAAAAAATACCAATTGTGGGAAGAATATGTATGGATCAATTAATGATTGATGTGACTTCTTTAAAAGATGTACAACTCAATGATATTGTCACTTTTATTGGTCATAATCATCAACAAACAATTGGTATAGAAGAATTGGCTAAAAATGCACATACAATATCTAATGAGATTTTAAGTCGTATTGGTCAACGTCTTCCAAAAGTTTATATAAAGAAAGGAAATATCATTAATGAAAACACCCAAACGTTCTTACTATAATCAAAAACGCTCTTTTTCTAAACGTATTTTAATTATTCCTATTGTTGTTATATGCTTGACAGTTCTTATGTTCTTCCAATGGACAAGAATCCAACTGGCTTTCAAAGGATATAGTTTAACAGAACAAAATATGATTCTAAAACTTGATGACGAAGAAATCAAAAGTTTTTTAAACAATGATAAAATCAATAGTTTAGAATCTTGGAATGAATTAGAAAATGAAAATCATTATCAAGAATATGCTTATTATCAAAAATTACATAGCCAATTATCAAAGAAAGATGTTATTGCATATATTGATACATTCTATCAGAAATACTATGACAAACTTAAAGAATTAAATTATTCAGATGATGTGTTATGTCAGATGATGAAAAAAGCACAATTAAGTGATTTTGAATATATCACAAAACAGAATTTAAACTATCAGCAAACAAAATCATATCTTGATATAACAGGTGTAATTTATACTGATTTGAAAGCGTATATAGATTCACAAAAACAACCTCTTGAAGCTGTTTTATCTATCTCTTATCCATTTATCAATTCTCAAAACAAGGTGAATAGAACGTATCAAATTATTAATCCTGATTCACTTGCCACTATCATTAAAAAAGGGTTTCAAATTGCATCTGATTATATACCTAACGATCTCGTCACACCAAATATTATTTTCAGTCAGGATTGTACAAATAGACAATTAAGAAAAGAGGCATCTGAAGCTCTCGAACTTATGGCACAAGATGCTTCTAAAGAAAATTTACATCTTGCCATCAAAAGTGCATATCGTTCTTATCAAGAACAAAAAGATATTTATGATGAATATCATCAAAAATATGATCAAGTCACTGCTGATAGCCTTGTTGCCATCCCTGGGTCAAGTGAGCACCAATTAGGTCTTGGTGTCGATTTAACAAGCCAAAGTGTTATTGATGGGGAATGGCGTTTCTTTGGTGATACTCCAGAATACAAATGGGTTGTTGCCAATGCACATCGATATGGCTATATCTTACGTTATCCTAGTCACAATTCCAAGATGACAGGAACAACCAATGAACCATGGCATTTTCGTTATGTAGGTAAAGAGATTGCTAAAATCATTCATGATAATAATTGGACATTAGAAGAATATGTTTTACATTATGGTTTAGGTTCAGATTGTCTCATAACAAAATAAATATTACAAACAAACACAACCTATGCATAATAAGTTGTGTTTTATTTTGAAAATGATATTTTCCCTGTCGAAATATATTTTATATGATGACTTTTAAGATTCTTCTTTTATAGTGAAACATCAATACTCTCCACTTTCAACATTCACAAAGATGTCAGTTTAACTTTTTTATTTTTAGCATTTTAAATCAACTAACTATATTTATACATTAACAATTCATAGCTAAAAAAGAAACGTAACAAGACGTTTCTCATGATTTATTATATTTTTTAATCAACCCAACACCTATAGGATATGGTCCAGTATGGACTCCAATAGTTGCTCCAATATGCTGAATGAATATAGGTTCATTAAAACCAGATAACTTTTCTTTCAAAGAAGACTCTAAAAGTTTTTGAAACACTTCACCTTCTTTTTTATCGTAACCATAACCCACACAAAATGCATAATCATATGGGTTTAAATGATTCTCTCGAAAATAATCAATGACATTTTCAATGACTTTACGTTTTGACTTTTCCCTACCTCTTGTCACACCAGATGCAAAGATTTCCCCATCACGTAAAACAATCAATGGTTTAATCCCTAATGTCTTAGCAGCAACACCAGCAACTTTGCCAATACGTCCTCCATGAATCAAATATTCAAAATTGCCAACTGTAAAAAAGATTCTTCCTGTTTCTTTAATCATCTCAATTTTTTCAATCACTTCAGCATATTCATAGCCATTTAAACGCATTTTTCCTGCTTCTAAGACTAACAATCCTTGAAGCACAGTATTGACTGTCGAATCAATAATTGTTATACGTTGTAAAGGATAATGTGCTTCTAACATTTGTTTAGCTGTCAAAGCACTATTATATGAACCTGAAAACTTTGTTGTAATACAGATACATAAAATATCCTCTTTATTTTCTAGAATAGATTCAAAAACTCTCATATAATCTTGAACAGATGGCATAGATGTTTTAGGAAAAACATCTATGTGATCAACCATAAATTGATAAAATTCTTCAACAGAAATATCTTCTTTTTCTTTTTGATGAGTTAACCCATCTTTAGTAATATAAAATGGCACAACATGCAATTGATATTGTTCAACTAAAGCTTGTTCTAAATCACATGATCCATCCGTTACAATTTGAAACATTATTTCTTCCTTCTTTCTTTATTGCGATTGAATAAATAAAACAGATTCTGTATTTTCAACAATTGCATAATCATTATTCATTTGATTCGATACACATAAAGGATCATGTCTAATTAAATGATAGTGATTAAGAAGATAATGACATTCCTTAAGTGTAATAAAACTTTCTTTAAAGGCAAACAATGAAAAGTAATGATAACCATCTTTTGGTATTGTATGTATTCCTGGTCTTAAAACAAAGATTTTATTTTGTTGATCATATATTGTAATTGCATAATTTTGATATTGTTCTAATAGACACAAAACTGCAAGAAAATGATCCATACGCCTTTGCGTTACACCATACAAATCAATCTCATCATAGCCCTTCGCAATCGCATATTTAATAGCCAAAGCAGTATCAGTATCATCTTTAATACTTGATACTTGATCAACATCAAGTCCATTTAACAATGTTATATCTTCAATAGAATCCATATCCCCTAAAGCAATAATAGGTGTAATATTTTGCTTCAACAAATGTGAGACACCTCGATCCACACCAATATAATCAAGTGTCAAATCCCTTACATTTCCAACATCTACACCACAATAAATTCCTATTTTCATTTTAAAGAATCAATAGCCTTTTGACAATTATCTGCTTGGAAAACATAACTTCCTGCAACCAGCACATCAACACCAGCTTCTTTACACAAAAGACCTGTCTCAGCATTGATTCCCCCATCAACTTCAATAATAAAGTGTCTTCCATTTTTTAGAGAATGTAATTTTCTAATTTTATCAATTGCTTGATGTTGGAAAGACTGTCCTCCAAATCCAGGTTCAACACTCATAACCAAAACCAAATCTACATCATCTAAATACTTTTCAATTTCATCAACCTGTGTTGTTGGTTTAATGCTTAAACCAACATGAATTCCTTGATTTTGAATATGTTGAATTAACTCTCTTGTTGATGTTTCGTTTGCCATTGCTTCAACATGAAATGTTATTAATGAAGCTCCAGCTTTAATAAATTCATCAACATACTTCATAGGATGACTAATCATCAAATGGACATCTAAATACATATCAGTTACTTTTGATATATCTTTTAAAATACTATAACCAAATGAAATATTAGGAACAAAATGTCCATCCATAACATCATAGTGAATCCAATCAGCACCACATGCTTTTATCATATCCAAATCTTTCTTTAATTCAGCAAAATTTGCTGATAATACTGAAGGTGCAACCTTAACCATATTTCTTCTCCTTTAATGCTTTTGTTTCTTTTAAGAACGATAAATAATCTTCATACCTTTCCTGGGATATCCTTTCATCAGTGACCGCCTCTTTAACTGCACAATAAGGTTCACTATCATGAAGACATCCTCTAAACTTACAGAGTTGTGATAACTCTTCAAAATCATGATAACTATGAGCAAGTTCAATTGGTTCCATTGTTAATTCTAATGAAGAAAAACCAGGAGTATCGGCAACATACCCATCATACATCTTTAACAGTTCAACATGACGTGTTGTATGCTTTCCTCTTCCCAAAGCTTTAGAAATCTCATTTGTTTCAATATTCAAATGAATATCTAATGCATTAAGAAGGCTTGATTTGCCAACTCCGCTTTGACCAGTGATAACAGTGACTTTTTTCTTGAATAAGTGTTTAATCTCCTCTATCCCTTGGTTTTCTTGTGCACTTACATAATAAACACGATATCCAGCTGCTTCATATGGAAACATGAGTTGATGAACATCTTTTTGTACAGCTAAATCCATTTTAGATATACAAATTAGTGGCTCAATATGAAGATGCTCAATAAGTATTAAAAATCGATTTAATAAAAGCGTGTTTAAATCAGGCTCTTTAGCAGAAAAAACCAAAAGTGCCTGATCAACATTACAAATAGGAGGTCTCACTAATGCGTTTTTTCGTGGCAAAAGTTTAAGAATATACCCTTCCACTTCATTTTCTATAGAGAATTCACAAAAATCTCCTACCAATGGCGTTTGATCATTTTTTCTAAATTTTCCTCTTGCCCGACACTGATATATTTTTTCCTCACTCTCTACATAGTAAAATCCAGATAACGCTTTAATAATTCTTCCGCTTTGCATTTACACACCTCTTTCTTTAATTTGTTGGATTTGTTGTAGTTCCACTATCATTTCCTGAATTGTTTGGTTCATCAGTCCCAGGAGTTGTTGGATTATCAGCAGGTAAATCAGGTTTATGATCATAATATTCTAATATAATCTCCTGATTTTTCTTATATACCACTGTAAAAGCTTTAATTGATTGACTTTGAACCACATTGATTTTCATTGTTTGAATTTCAGCAGCTGTTGTTGGTGGTGTCAGGACTTTCAAAGTGACTTTAAATCCTGCTTTTTCAAGAATATCTTTTGCTGTTGTAATATCTTGACCATAAACATTTGGCACAGTTGATTCATAACCTTTAGAAACAGTTAAAGTAATAGTCGTTGATTTTGCTTCATCAGGTTTCAATTTTTCTCCAGAATCAAGAGACTGACTGATGATTTTCCCCTTATCAACTGTATCACTTATTTCCTCTTCTTTTTTAACATTCAAGCCAAGTTCTTCCAAATTCTTAGCAACCGTTTCAAAATCTTTACCAGTGTAATCCTCAATCACAACATATGTTCCTGAAGATACCGTTAAAACAATTGTATCTCCTTTTTTTACTGCCGTTAGTGGTGCTGGATCAGTTGTAATAACTCGTCCCTCTTCCACATCATCACTTACTTCCTGTTTCACAACATCATCAACCTTAAAACCTTCATCTGTCAAAATTGTAATAGCCTCTTCTTTAGTCATATTTCTGACATCTCTAAGTTTAATCGTATCTGCTGGTTTTAAGAAAATAAAATAAATAAGCAAGAAAATGAGTAAAGCACCTGCGACACAGCCACCTATAATTGCTATTTTCTTTTTATCTATTGTTTTTTTAACCTCTTCGACTTCCTCTTCAATAGGTGTTGGACGCATTTGCGTTTGCGTAAAGAAGTCTTTTTCCTCAGCCACAATTGTTGCTGATTCTTCTCCATCGTGATAATCAAAAACAAGCTTTTCTTCATTATCACGTGTTAAACATGTCATTAAGTCTTCCAACATATCATTAGCATATTGATAACGATCTTGAATATTCTTCGCTGTTGCTTTTATAATGATATTTTCAACTGATTGAGGAATAGAAGGATTAAAAGTTCTCACTGAAGGAATATCATCACGCATATGCTTTAAAGCAATATTAACAGGTGATTCACCATTAAAAGGTACCTCTCCCCTTAATAATTCATAAAAAACAATTCCCAATGCATAAATATCACTTTGAGATGTCGCTTTTTCACCACGTGCTATTTCAGGCGCTAAATAATGTAATGACCCCATAATTGTATCTGTTTGAGTGACTTGTGATAAAGATTGGATAGAAGCAATACCAAAATCTCCTATCTTAACAACACCACTATCTGTAACCATAATATTTTGTGGTTTTAAATCTCTATGAACTATCCCCATAGAATGAGCTTTAGCAGTTGCACTCACAACCTGTCGCATAATGTCAACAGCTTCTACAAAATGAAGAGCTCCACGTTTACGAATCAACTCTTTTAAAGTTTGTCCTGGGACATATTCCATAACAATATAATAATCGTCTTCTTCATCACCTACATCATAAATTTCAACGATATTTTTATGTGATAAAGCAGCTGCTGCACTTGCTTCACGATGAAAACGTGTGACATAAACAGGATCTCCTGTTAAAGATGAACGCATAATTTTAACTGCAACAGTTCTTTTTAAAATCTTATCATCAGCCAAATAGACATCAGCCATTCCACCTTGACCAATCAAGTCCTTTAAGACATAACGCCCAGCAATTGTTTTATTAACATGACTCATTGTTGACAACTCCTTTTTTTGATATTAATGCAAAACCAATGTTATCTTTACCACCATAAGTATTTGCACTTTCCATTAATTCTTTCCCCATTTTTTCAAGACTTAATTCTTTTTGTAAAATATCTATTAATTGTGAATCGAACAAAGAATTATACAATCCATCCGAACATACTAAAATAATACCATTATCAATTTCTTGAAACATAAAAGAAATCTTTAAAATATCACTAACCCCAACAGCCTGTAACAAAACATTTTTCTGTGGATGATATAAAGCTTCATCCTTAGAAATTGTTCCTGAATCTACAAGCACATTGACCAATGTATCATCCTTCGTTAATTGTTTTAACTCATGATTTTCATAAAAATAAGCACGTGAGTCTCCAACATGAGAAATATAGATATAATCATCTTTTAATAGTGCTAAAACAACTGTAGTCCCCATACCTTCTAAATCATCAGAAATATGACTTTTTGACTTCACCAATTCATGAGCATGATTAATCATCTCCATCATCCATATGCGAATATCTTCCTCATTATGAAAATCCCCATGATTTTGATAATGTTCAATGATATCATCACATGTCAATTGAGATGCCACTTCACCCGCATTATGTCCTCCCATACCATCGCAGAGAACAATCAAACATTCATTGTCATTTTTTTGGAAATAACGCACATAATCTTGATTAACTGTCCTCACATTTCCAATATCACTCATTGCAATGACTTCCATCTACTTCTCACCTACTTTCTTTGCTCGTAATTGTCCACACGCTCCATCAATATCACGCCCATGCTCTTTTCTTTGCGTTACATTGATATGAAACCTCAAAAGTTCTGCCTTAAAAGCTTCAACATCTTTTTGTAGTGACTGTTGATAACCATGTTCATCAACAGCATTATAAGGAATCAAATTGACATATGCATTCAATCCTTTTACATAATGCGCCAATTGTCTAGCATGTGTAATATCATCATTAACGCCTTTTAAAAGAATATATTCTAATGTCACACGACGATTTGTCTTTTGAATATAGTATGCCAATGTTTCTCTTAACTTATCCATTGGATACTTTTTATTAATTGGCATTAACTGATTTCTAATTTCATCATTGGGAGCATGTAGAGAAATTGCCAAATTACTTTGAATCCCTTCGTGAGCATACATTTCAATCTTATCACATAAACCACATGTTGAAATCGTTATATGTCTAGCGCCAATTGCCAAACCTTTGGGATGGTTAATAATATGTATGAAATTCATCATATTGTCATAATTATCAAAAGGTTCACCTGTTCCCATCACAACCACATGAGATACACGTTCTCCTGTATCATGCATAACAGTTAAAACTTGATTGACCATCTCTCCTGCTGTCAAGTTTCTTTGCTTCTTTAATAATCCACTCGCGCAAAACTCACAAGCCATATTACAGCCAAGCTGACTTGTTATACACAAACTTCTCCCATAATCATGAACCATCAAAACAGCTTCTATCAAACCACCATCTTCTAATTCAAAAAGATATTTTATTGTTCCGTCCTTAGATACCTGTTTAACATTAATTTGAAGAGGTCCTATTGAATATAGTGCTGAAAGCTTTTGTCTGAGACCCTGTGATATATTATTCATTTCATGAAATGAATTCACATTTTTAAGATACAGCCATTCAAAAACTTGCGTTGCTCTAAACTTCTTTTCTCCTAATTCTAAAAATTCATCAATCAGTTGTTCTTGGGTATAATCATAAATTGATTTCATTATTTCATTCCTTTTCTAATAAACACATATAGAAACCATCACTATGGTATTGATATGGTAAAATTGTTGTTTCTTCAATCTTTTTCATATCAGAATGATTTTTTATAAAGGTTTCTATTTGCTTTCCGTTTTCTTTTTTATTAATTGTACAAGTACTATACACAATTCTACCACCATTTTTCAATAAAAAATATGCATTTTCTAATAATTTTTGTTGGATTTGAATAATTTCATCCATAGAATCAGAATCATGGTACTTTATTTCAGGTTTTCTTGCCAATACCCCCAAACCACTACATGGCGCATCTAATAAAATTCTATCAAATGTATCCGCTGGATATAATTCGATAAGATGTGTAGAATCATATGCTTGAACATGAACAATATCAACTCCCAAACGCTGCATTTGTTCTTTAACCAAAGGAATTTTATGTTCATATAAATCATAAGCATCAATTCTTCCCTGATTTTTCATCAAAGCAGCAAGATGTGATGTTTTCCCTCCAGGGGCACAACACATATCTAAAATATATTCATGAGGTTGAGGATTTAAAAGTCTTGCAACCATTTGACTAGATTCATCCTGAATGGTAACAAGTCCTTCCTGGTAATATTTTGTATTCGCAATATTTCCACGTTGATAATAAAGACAATCTGGACTCAATTGACCTTCACTCCACATGTCATCTTTTAATAATGATTCCTTTTTTGTTTTTAAAGTATTCACTCTGGCACTTTTATAAGGAACTTCATTATCAGCATAACAAATTTTCCTTGTTTCCTCTTCACCATATTGCTTAGAAAGCATTTTTACCAGCCATAAAGGATGACTTGTTTCAATTGATAAGCGTTCTTTTTCATCATCAAGTTCATCTAGGGAACGATGCTGATGAAAAGCATGGTTTAAAACTGCATTGATAAACTGGGCAGTTTTTGTTCCTTTTTTCTTTTTCGCCAAACGAACTGCTTCATTGACAATTGCATAATCAGGAATACTATCCATAAATTCATGCTGATATAAACTCATTAATAAAAGCATTTTTTCATAAGCTTTCACTCTTGTTTTTAAATGTGGTTCTAATAAATATTCAAGATAAAGCATATTTTGAACTGTTCCATACACAACTCTTGTTATAAAATCTTTTTGTTCTCTAGAAATCTGTTGATTTTGAAAACAGGCATGAAGAGATAAGTTCAAATAACTCTTCTCTTGTTTATATTTTAATAAAATGTCTAATGCAAATTGTCTATCCATAAATCTATATTTGTGAGTATGGATTAAAATCACATACTACAGTTACCTTTCCTTTTTGTTTTTTATTATAGAATTCATTAATAGTTTCTAAAGCCTGATAAACTTCTTGACTATGAATAAATTTTATGAGAATTCTCTCACGATATATATCCTGCATTTTAAAGATGCCACTTTTTGCTGGACCTAATAATACAGCTTGCTGAATATGTTTATCTAAATAGCCTTTGATTTCTATTGCTGCTTGATGAACCAGCCCTTCTTGTCGTGATTGAATAATTAAACTGACCATATGACAATATGGTGGATACTTAGCCTTTTGACGATAAAGCATTTCCTGTTTATAAAATGATTGATAATCATGATGAGCAGCGGATGTGATTGCATAATGTTCAGGATTATAAGTTTGTATTAAAACAGTTCCTTGTTTTTGACCGCGTCCGCTTCTTCCAGCCACCTGACACAATAACTGGAAGGTTCTTTCACTTGCCCGAAAGTCGGGAATATTCAAGCTTAAATCAGCATTCAATACACCAACAAATGTCACATCTTCAAAATCCAAACCTTTCGCAATCATTTGTGTTCCTAAAAGAATATTTCCCTCTTTATTCTTGAATTTTTCTAACAATTTCAAATGACCATTTTTTTGACGTGTTGTATCCACATCATAGCGAATAACACGAGCCCCATGAAACATTCTTTCAATTTCCTCTTCAATTTTCTGTGTTCCAAATCCAACCGTTTTTAGGTGCTTCGAACCACAATGAGGACAAACTTGAGGGTAAGGAATCTGATACTCACAATAATGACATTTTAAACGATGTTCATCCTTGTGATAAGTCAAAGATACATCACAATGGGGACATTTTATCACTTCTCCACAGTCTCGACATTGAACATAACTGGCATAGCCACGTTTATTCAAAAGCAAAATAACTTGTTCCTGCCGATCAAGAGTCATTTGAATGCGTTCTTTCATCGTTCTTGAGAACAATGAATAATTTCGATGATGCATTTCTTCTAACATATCAACAATCTCAACCTTTGGCAAAGGCTTCTGATTAATTCTTTTATCTAATGTATACAAATCATAAATGCCCTTCATTGCACGTGAATAACTCTCTAAAGAAGGTGTTGCGCTCCCCAATACAACAGAAGCATGATGTGATGAAGCACGCATTTTGGCAATTTGAGAAGTCAAATAGCGCGGTTTTGACTCTTGCTTATAACTCGCATCATGTTCTTCATCAAGAATAATCAAACCAATATTTTCAAGCGGTGCAAAAACAGCTGATCGTGCTCCTACAACAATTTTGACTTCCTGACGCTTAATGCGACGATACTCATCATATTTTTCACCTTGTGATAAGCGTGAATGCAAAATAGCAACAGCCTCTTTAAAACGTCGTTTAAACACTTCTACCATCATTGGTGTCAATGAAATTTCAGGCACCAGCATCATAACTGTCTTCCCTTGCTCTAATATATATCCAGCCAATGCCAAATAAATTTCTGTTTTTCCAGATCCAGTCACACCATGAATCAAAGAAACTCTCCCTGTTTTTTGCATAATCCCATCAACGATTGCCTGTTGATCAGATGTTAGTTCAACACGTTTGTTTTCCATTATATCTTTTGAAAATGGATTACGATAATCTTCCACTTGAACATATTGAACAAAACCTTGTTCAACTAATCTATCAACAACTCCTTTAGTATAAGGAATATCTTTGGCTTGTGATTGAGGATTTTCTTTTAAATACTCCAAACATTCTTTTTGTTTAATAGTTTGAGGTGTTCCATCATTTAACACTTCAATAATTGTTTTTAATTTTACTCCTACCGCATGTGTTGTACTTGGTTTTAATTGTGTTGGCAACATAGCTTGTAAACAGGCAATACGAGGAGATAGTGTCATTTGAGATAATGTATTCGCCAAATCTTGTAATTCCTGATTTAATAATGGTTCTTCATCAATCACTTCCAATATATAATGATATGTAAAACCAGCTTCTTGTTCTAATTCTTCCTTCGTTAAAGATGTTTTTTCAACATTCTCTACATATCCAATAATCTTACGATGATGAAAAGGAATCAAAACACGTACACCTTTATTTAAACAACTTTCACTTAAATAATCAAAAGTTGTATCTAAAGAATGAACAGGATGTTCAGTCAATACTTTGACAATATACATTTTCTCACCACCTTATTGTTGTTATTCTATCATAAAATCGCTTTCTTGAATAGAAAGAAATATGAAACCACTTCCCTTAGACATACCAAAATATAATAAAATTGATAAATCTTTCATATAAAACATATTTGCTTTTAATTATAAAATCAATAATGAAAATCATACTAAACATATGAGTTAACTCTTTGATTACATAATCATTTATAAGACCACTATGCTATCAAAAAAAGATAGGAGTTTTTATAACTCCTATCCCTTTTATATTAAGAAGAAATATTTATCTTCTATGTGAATAATTTATATTTTTCAATCTTAATTAATTATTCATATTCTTGTGAATAACTCATTTACTTATCATTCATATTTCATTCCATTATAAACAATTTCCTATTATCTACTCTTCACATTCTGACTTATCTATTTTACATATCTTAGGAATTTTTATAATTTCATTTCCATATCAATCATAATCTCACGAAGGATGTTTACATCTTTTCCATAAAGTGATTTCATTATACTTATTTACTAATGAATTTCTTATATATCTATATGAATTCATTCCAAATAAAATATATCATTCATTTATAAACTATTTTGTTCACTTATAATGATCTTTCTTTACTATATCATGAACTTTTTTCTTTATATCTAAGGCCTTTTCTTTAGGCCTAACGTATGTTAGGGGGTAAAACGTCTCTTATTAATCTATAATCTTTTGGTAGATTTAGATTAACCATGAATACAGGTCCCAAATATAAAGTTTTTATTCTTCTACTCTCCAGCATCTCTGTGACCTCCTTTCATGTTCTTTCCTTTTCTTCATTTATATCTTAACATATTTCCATCAAAATTGAAAGCCCTTTCACTTTCATATTTTGAAAATAAAAGATGGCTATTATAAGTTTAAAAATTTTTCCCAAATATGCAATTCCCTATTGGCAGATTCATGTGAATCAGAGGCATGAATAATATTATTAACAAGCCTATGTTCCTGATCAGCTTTCACATAACTATCCTGACTAAAATGCCCTCTAATCGAGTCTGAATCAGCCTGTACAGGATTCGTCTTTCCTACCAGTCGACGAGAATATGTAATAATATCCTCATCACCTTCATATGAAATTTTCATAGGCATAATATATTTAGGTCCATTGTAATAAAATGTATAAAAGAGTTTACCAGTAAAATCAATCTCTGCACCCTTTTCATCTATCACTTGTTGATAATGATCCAATAATATTTTCATAACTTCCATATCAACTTCTAATAAACATGATGACTCAACATGCAATCCATATTTTTCTAATTCCTGAATAACTTTTTCTTTTTTACCATCAACAAAAGCATCTGGCTTTAACATCATATATGTATATTGTTTCATATAAAATCCTCCTACTCTTTATAATATAACATACTTTTCAGTATATGAGAAATTATTCATACATATACAAAAAATCATATATTTGAAAATAGTTTTCCCAAATATATGATTCTTTATCATTAATGTATAACTCTTTTAATCTCATAGATTCCCTGAATCTTATTTAAATTATCAATTGTGAGTTGTAAAACTTCAGCATTTTCAACTGATAATCTCAACTGTATATTGGCATCCATATCATGAATACCAGCATTAATATTAAGAATATTCACTTTTACCTGCCCTAAGACTGTAATAATATCATTTAATAAATTAGGACGATCTAATCCTACTAATTCAATATCAACTTCAAAACGTTTTTCTGTAATATTTGTATAATCCCAATAAACATCAATCAATCGGCCTTTTTCTGCTCCATTCAAATTGGGACAATCAGCTCTATGAACCTTAATCCCCTGTCCTTTAGAAACATATCCAATAATTGGATCACCTGGAATTGGATTACAGCATTTAGATAATTGTACTTTTAATCCATCAACACCATTAACACTAATTCCTAAACTGCTACTATTTGAACGTTTCTGATTTTTAATAGCATTATTATTTTTTTTCAGCATTTTTGATAGATTATCAAAGAAACCTGTATGATTTGGGATAACTTTATCAAGTAATGTTGAAGCTGTTGCTTGTTTTTTTCCAATCACAAGCATTAAATCTTCAAAGTTATTTGCACCAAACGAACCATAATAAGCCTTGTAAGTATCCGGATCCATATACTTCTTTTCATCTAATTCACGTTTTTTAATTTCTTCTCTTAATAGTTTCTTACCCTCTTCAATTGTTTCTTTATGCGTTTCACTATCTTGTTTAGAAATATATTGACGTATTTTATTTCTGGCACCTGCAGTTTGAACAAATTTCAGCCAGTCTTCACTAGGACCAGAGTTTTTATTTGTCTTAATTTCACAAATATCTCCAGTCTTCAATTTAGTATTAATTGGGACCATAACATTATTAACAATGGCTCCAACTGCATGATGACCAACTTCTGTGTGAATACGATAAGCAAAATCAATAGGTGTAGCCCCATTTGGAAGTTCAACAATCTTTCCTTGTGGTGTCATCACATAAACATTGGCTTCAAAGATATCACGTCTTAAAGAATCATAGAATTCTTTTGCATCACCATCTTTAATTTCATCACTTAATGTAATAAAATCACCAAGCCATTGCAACTTCTCCCCAATTTCTTTTTGTTCTTGTTTAGAAGAGTAACCTTTATTTTCTTTATAACGCCAATGTGATGCCACTCCACGTTCTGCCAGTTCATCCATTTCTTCAGTTCGAATTTGAATTTCAAAAATATGTCCACCTTCACCAATAATAGCTGTATGAAGTGACTGATACATATTTGGTTTAGGCATTGCAATATAGTCTTTAAAACGCCCTGGCAATGGACGATAATGATCATGTACAATACCTAAGACTTCATAACATTTCATTTTATCTTTTAAAATAATGCGTAAAGCATTTAAATCATATAATTCATCAAATCGTTTATGCTTGATAACCATTTTCTTATAAATACTATAAATATGTTTAGCACGACCTTTCATGCGATAATCAATATGATTTTCATCTAATAATTGTTTGACAGATTGCATCATTTTATCAACTGATTCTCTCCGTTCGCTACGCTTTTCTTCAAGTAAATCAGAAATTTCTTTATATGCTTTTGGATCTAAATAATACAAACATAAATCTTCTAACTCAATACGAATATCGTTAATTCCTAAACGATGAGCTATTGGTGCATAGACTTCCAGCGTTTCTCTTGAAATACGCTGCTGTTTATCAGGACGCATATATTCTAGAGTACGCATATTATGCAGACGATCTGCCAATTTAATCAAGATAACACGAATATCTTTTGCCATTGCAATATAGATTTTACGATGATTCTCTGCATAAACATCTGCTTCATCTTTGAATGGCATTTTATTAATCTTTGTAACACCCTCAACAAGTGTTGTAATTTCTTCACCAAAACGCTCTACCATCTCTTCATGAGACACATCACAATCTTCCATAACATCATGTAACAAACCAGCAGCAATCGTAATTGGTCCTGTTTCTAAAGTCGAAAGAATGTATGCAACCCAGATCAAATGAATTGTATATGGTTCCCCACTTTTTCGTTTTTGTCCCTCATGTTTAACCATAATGAAATCATAAGCCTTTTTAATAAGATCAATACTTTCCGGTTTTGTAATATAAGTTGAACAAACATCTAAAACATCCTGAAATATGACTTGATCATGTGCTCCTTTATATTCCATCATTCTTCCTCCTTTCATTTATGAAAAAAGAGACAATGTCTCTTTTTAATACTTTAAGACAGAATAAATATCATATCCTTTTAAAAGGTCTCTTCCTTTTAATGCTTCTAATTCAATCAAGAAAGCAATTCCTACGACATTTCCACCCATTTGTTCAATTAAAGACACAGCAGCTTCAACAGTCCCTCCTGTTGCTAATAAATCATCAACAATCAAAACATTTTGCCCTGGCTTAATACTATCACTGTGCATTTGAATTTCATTATGACCATATTCTAATTCATAAGTCTTAGACAAAATTTCTCTTGGTAATTTCCCAGGTTTTCTTACTGGAACAAATCCACATCCCAATTCTAAAGCAACAGGACATCCAAATAAAAACCCACGTGCTTCTGGTCCAGCAATAACATCTACGTTTTTATCCTTACCAAATTCAGCTAACAAACGAACAGACTCTTGATAAGCATCTTTATCAGCAAGTAAAGGTGTGACATCTCTAAACAGAACACCTGGTTCAGGAAAATCAGGTATATCTGCTATATATTTCTTTAAATCCATAGCTAAAAAGCCCTCCTTGTTTCTTTATTATACCAAAATTCATCATAATAATAAAGAATCTATACAATATCTTTTATAATAAAATTTATACTCTTTTGATTTCTAAATTCATTTACACTTAAAGTGCCAACAATACTTATATATTTTTTATCCTTTAATTCATCAAATAACTGTCCTTGTTGAAAATACAATGCAGTCATCTTTGTACGAGGAAAATCAATATCCATTTTTAAATGTTTTCCTCCACTTAACTGATAAAATTTCATGACAGGAACATCTTTCAAAAGATATAAAGGCTCTTCATTTCCCATCCCAAAAGGTTCCAACATAGCCAAAGATTCTATATTTTCAATACTTAAATCATTTTCATCAATCAATAAAGCATTGGTCGTTGCATGAAGTTCAACATCCTTTAAATTCTCTTCTATACAATGATAAAAAGATTCAAAATGGTCTTCATCAATACTAAATCCACCAGCTAAAGAATGCCCTCCAAAAGCCACAAATTGCTCACTATGAGCAGTGAAAAATTCATGCAAAGAAAATCCATCAACACTTCTCGCACTGCCTTTATATATACCAAGTTGTTTATCATAATGCATAACAAAACTTGGTCTTTCATATTGACGAGTATATTTACCAGCAATTAATCCAACCAGCCCCTCATGAACATCTTCGCTAGCCCAATATAAAAATTCATCATTCATTTTTTCACTTGCCAAAGTATATTGTTCATTTGTTAAAGCCTGTCTTTTTGAATTAATTTGTGTCGCCATTTGAGCAACTTTCATCATTAAATCTCTTGGTGCATCCTTTAAGAAATATTTAACCAGAATATTCGGATTGCATAATTCTGGCAATCTTCCAAATGAATTGATTTTAGGAGCAATTGTAAAACCTATTGTTGTTGTCGTATAGCTTTGCTGATCTCCTAATAATAATTCTAAAGATGGATATTTTTCACTCTTCATAAAAGTCAATGCTTTTTTAACAAGAGAACGGTTCTCATCTAATAAAGGCATCATATCAGAAATCGTTGTAATAGCTGCCAAACAATATAAATATTTATCTTGTTTCTCTAATAATGCACTCGCCAATTTATAAGCAACAAACCCACCTGATATTTCTTTAAAAGGATATTCTGGTGAAAGTTTGGTATGAATAAAAGACATAGCGTCAGGCAAATCATTATCAAATTGATGATGATCTGTAATAATGACATCAACACCTAACTCATTTGCACACTCTACAGCATCAAAAGCTTTCACACCATTATCAACTGTAATGATTAAAGAATATCCTCTTTGAGCCATTTGCTTCACTCTAGCAGCATTTAATCCATAGCCATCATCAAAACGATTAGGAATATGATAACCTACCTGTACTCCTAATTCTGCAAACGCCTGGACAAGAATCGTTGTTGCTAAGATTCCATCACAATCATAATCACCATAAATGCATATTTTTTCTTCATTCTCAATAGCCTCATGAATTCTTTCTAATGTCATATCAGCTTCTTCAAACAAAGAAAAATCATGATAGATGAGTCTAGGACTTAATAGTGTTTGTAAAGTCTCTTGATCATATTCATGAATATCAATAACTTTGGCCAATAAGGAATTGACTTGATATTGATTTTGAATATCTTGATATTTTTTTGGTTCTATAATTTTATATTCCATAATATATTCTCCTTAAAAAGAAAAATAACTGACTAACAGTTATTTCGCAATCAATTCACTAAAATCATTTAAATTCAAAGACGACGCTTCTTTAATCACTTTCACTTTTAAATAATCAAAGACCTCCGAAAAACGAAGAGACATAATATCATCAATCACATCACACATAGCCAATGTTTCTTCATTTTTCCATTTGATTTTATAAAGGTATTCTTTAATATCACTAGCATCGATATCATGAACCCCCTCTGTCTTGAACTCATTAGCCTTGATTCGAATTAAAAAAAGAATATCTAATGGCAAGTTATTCTTGAGATTGATTTCCATTTACTGCACTTCCTAACATATTTCTCAATTTTTCAACATATTTATTATAAAGGAAAATCACCAATAAAGGAAGTGTTTTATGAAAAGAAAATTGATTAATTCATTTATTATCTTAAGTGGCAGTACCCTCATAACCAAGGTCTTCTCAGTGTTTAACAGAATGCTTTTATCGAGACTTTTAAGTGAACAAGGTATGGCATTATACATTTTGGTTATTCCGACACTTTCTTTGTGTATAACCTTAGCCCAGTTTTCCATTCCGTCTGCTGTCTTTCGATTAATTTCACATCCAAAATACAACAATAAGAAAGTCATAATCTCAGCAATTCTGATATGTTTTGCCTCTTGTCTTTTGATAATGTTATCTATTTTATGTTTTTCACAAATTATAGCCCATGATTTTTTAAAACAAGATCAAGCCTATTATCCACTTTTAACTATGCTGCCTTTTATTCCTTTGGTTGCTATTAGTGGAATTATTAAGAATTATTATTTAGGAAAAGAAGATGTTTGGACTTTATCAGTTGCTCAATTACTTGAAGAAGTTGCTCGAATTATTTTCACTTATTTTATGATTAAATCATTTGTAAACCTTGATATGACTTATCTTGTTTCTATTGCAATACTCGCTATGAGCGTTGGTGAACTTGCATCTATCATTTATTTATATTTCAAAATGCATCGCAAAGTTAATGTAACCTACCACCCCATTGAATACTTTAAAGATCATTTCATTCTCAAAGACATGATGAATATCGCCCTACCTTTAACAGGCTCACGCATTTTGCATACATGCTATAACTTTATTGAGCCAATTGTTCTGGTGGCAATTTTAACCAAATTAAATATTAATGAATCAGATATTCATATGCAATATGCTATTATCAGTGGCTATGTTATATCATTGCTTGTTACTCCAACATTCTTCAACAACGTTGTTTTACGTTTATTACTTCCCATTTTAAATAAAGATATAGCATACCGGCGTCTAAGAGACTTACGGAAACATGTTATTTATGGTGTTATCGTTTGCTTCCTTATCAGTTTACCATTTACTTTGTTATTTTACTTTTGGGGCGACAAGTGCCTGCTGTTTATGTATAACACAAACAACGGTTATGATTATCTAAAATACATGTCTATTCCTTTTACCCTCTTTTATTTGCAGACCCCCTTAAGTGCAACACTTCAGGCTCTCAATAAGAATAAAGAAATGTTCATGATGAGCACTCTAGAAGTCATTATTGAATTTGTCTGCTTATTAATATTAACTCCTCGCTATCATGTTTTAAGTGTTGCTATGGTTATGCTGATTGGTCTATTTACAACTCTGGTGTTATCCATTTATCATGTTTATAAATATGTTTATAGAGAAGCATAAAGGAGGATTATTTCATCCTCCTTTAACTATTTATCAAATTGTCTTAACCATTGTGAAAACAATGGTAATCCTTCTTTAATCTCATTTAAATGAGTCAATCCAAATCGTAAATGATTTTCCACTCCAAACGCACTTCCTGGAACAAAGAATATACCTGTTTCTGCCTGTAATTTTTCACAGAATTCAATAGATGGCATATCAACTTCATATTTCAAGAAACAAACTGTTCCTTCATCAGGAATAACACAAGACACCAAATGCTCTTGTTCTAACCATGATTTTAATATTTTTTTACTTTCATCACAAATATAAAGACTTCTCTTGATAATATGCTCTTTGTTTTCAAGAACAAGACATGCAAGATAATCGTCCATTGGTCCACTACTAATAATATGATAATCTCTACGCATATCAATTGTGTGAACAACCTCTTTAGAACCTTTTATCCAACCTAAGCGAAGCCCAGGAAATGAAAAGACTTTTGATAGACTCTGTGTCACGATAGCTTTCTCATAATAATCACTAAATGAAGGAGACATAGTTTGGGTAATGGTATTGACACCCCGATAAATTTCATCACACAAAATATAACAATCAAAATCCTTAGCCAAAGTGATAAGTTCTTTCATAAATGATAATGGCAGTGTTGTTCCCGTTGGATTATTAGGTGAATTTAAACAAATCATCTTTGTATTATTTCTCATACATTGTTTAAAATCTTCAATTGTTGGCATCCATTTTTTTTCTTCAGATAAATGAATCAAAGACACTTCACAGCCCAATGATTTAGGAAAGTCGTACATTTGTTGATAAGATGGAAATAGACTGACAATATGGTCGCCCGGTTCTAGCAATGATATCATAACCAACTCATTAGCATTGATTGCACCATGTGCGATGGTAATATTCTCTACAGTACCTGTTTCATATAAAGACAAAATAGCTTGTTTAAGACGAGATGACCCAACTATTGGACCATAGTCCAAGGTCATTGACATTATTGTTTTAGAAATATCTTCTTGAACATATTTTTGAAGGTCATTTAAAGACAAGGATGACACACATGTCTCTGTCAAATTATATCGACAATGATTTTCATGATCTGTCATCCAAGTTTCAACTTCAAACTCTGCAATTTTCATTAATGCATGACCTTATTCAAGAAGTCTTGGGCTCTTTCTGTTTTGGGCTGAGAAAAGAATGCTTTTGAACTATTTTCCTCAATAATCTTACCATCTTCTAAGAAGATAACACGATCAGCAACTGTCCTAGCAAATCCCATTTCATGTGTAACAACAACCATTGTCATTCCTTCTTTTGCTAGTTCCTGCATAACTTCTAAAACTTCAATAACCATCTCTGGATCCAGAGCACTTGTAGGTTCATCAAATAACATAATCTCAGGATTCATACACAAACTTCTCGCAATTGCTACACGTTGTTTTTGTCCACCTGATAACTTGTTTGGATACTCGTCTTTCTTATCCAATAAGCCAACTCTTTTTAAATATTGGCAAGCAATCTCTTTCGCTTCTTCTTTTGATTTTTTCATAACTTGAATTGGTGCTAAAGTTAAATTTTCTAACACTGTCATATTGGGAAATAAATTGAAGTGCTGAAAGACAAATCCCATTTTATTTCTTAATTCACGATAATGTTCTTCTTTAGGGTCTAATAATTGATCATTTAAGTAAACAGCCCCTTTTTCTGGCTTCTCTAAACCATGAATACATCTTAAAACAGTACTTTTCCCTGAACCAGATGGTCCAATTAAACAAACAATCTCACCTTTTTTAATTTCTAAAGAAACGTCATCAACTGCTTTTAAACTATTGAATTGTTTTGTCATATTTTCTACTTTAATCACTGGCAGCCAACTTCCTTTCTAGTCTTCTTGCAAAATATGAAACTGTTAATGTCATAGCCAAATACATACATCCAGCAGTCACAAGTGGAACAAGATAATTAGAGTAATTTGCTCCCATTACTTGTGTTCTTAATAACAATTCACTCACACCAATACAACTGATTAAAGATGAATCCTTAATCAGCGTAATAAATTCACTAACGATTGGTGGAACAATTCTTTTAAAAGCTTGTGGTAAAATAACATGACGCATAGTCTGAATATAATTCATCCCAATTGTCTCACATGCTTCCCACTGTCCTTTATCAACACCTTGAATTCCACTTCTAATCAGTTCTGTTGAATAAGCACCACTATTGATACTTAATGCAATTAAACCACAAATAAATGGATCAGCATTAAACCTTTCTCCAGTGATTGATTGAATAATCAATGGAACAGCCAAATAAAAGAATAAGATTTGAAGTAGCATTGGTGTTCCTCTGATAACTTCAACATAAACATTTCCTAAAATACGTAATATTTTATACTTAGAAAGTTTTGCAGCAGCACCTAAAGTTCCTAAAATCAATCCTAAGCATACAGCTATCGCCGCAAGTAACAAGGACAACCCTGCTCCTTGAAGCATAAATATTAAATTGTCCTGAGTTAAAAACTTTGTAAGTACATCCATCTATATTCCTATGCTCCCCATTTTTCTTTTAATTCATTATATTTATCCGAACCAACAAATTCATCTAATGCTTTATTAACAGCATTCATTAATTCAGTATTTCCTTTTTTAGAAATAATTAAGTTTTCTTCTTCCAATAAAGCTTGATCAATCATTTTAAATCCTGAATTATCAACATAGTTCTTAGCCACTGCATAATCTAAAATAACTGCATCTACTCCACCAGTTCTTAAAGTTTCAACCAATACTTTTACATCTGTAACTGCTTTTACATCAGCATTTTTAATATCTTTAGCACAAGTTTCACCAGTTGCTCCTACTTGAGCCCCTACTTTTTTACCTTCTAAATCAGCAGCTGTCTTAATATTACTATCACCAGCAATTAAAGCAACTTGTTTTGAATCGTTGTATTTATGTGACCATTCAACATCCCATTCATCATGTTTCGTAAATCCAGAAATTCCTAAATCAACTTGATCTGTTTCAACACTTGAACGAATTGACTCAAATGACATTTGTTTAAATTCATAAGAATAATTCCCACCATTTTTATTCATGATATCTACCAATTCTTTAGTCATATCAATATCAAAACCTTCCATTTCATTCTTTGTATTTAAAGATTCATATGGTGGATAATCAGGCGAAATCCCAATCAATAATTTTGTTTCTTTTTTATCGCCACTATCAGTATTGTCTCCACCACCACAAGCAGTCACCATAACTGCCATCATAATAACTAACATCACTTTTAATATCTTTTTCATAGTTCTTCCCTCTTCTTTCTTGTCTTATTTGTTTACCTTGATAAATGAATAGTTTCACCTACCGCAATAGACTCATCCTCATAAACTCAACCTCCCTAATAAAAAAACGCCTCTTAGTTTTAAACTAAGAGACGAAAGATTCCGCGGTACCACTCTTGTTGATATATCAAAGATATATCCCCTCTTGTCTTTAAAGCAGACTGACTCATTATCCTACTCAATTCAGATATTGCTCTCCAAAGTGCGGTTCATCTAAATCAGTATACTAACCTCACACCAACGTTAGCTCGCTTGATACTTCCTTAAACTACTCTCTTTTTCATTGAGTTTTTATATTTAACTGTATTATAACGAATTGTCTGCAATTGTCAATACTTAATTTTAATTTTCAACATTAAAAACAAAGGCAATTAATCATGCCATCTCTTAAAATACAATACTTAGGACTGTTCATTAATATAGAAAACATCTATTTTCTCAAAATGAATGCATAAGCCTATCTGTTTAAACAAATAGGCTTATGATAAAGATCATATTCATAAAACAACATAAAAACTTTCATTACTCAAAAAAATAACTTTCTCTTTCAATTGCCAATGTTATTGAACAGGTATATAATTACCCTATCAATATCGTTTGTGTTTAAATACTTTTTAAACTTTTTTATATGATGGCAAACGAGAATTCATAGGAGGAAATGAGTCATGAGATTGATGATGCTTTATGGTGTTAATTGTACGAAAGATGTATGGAATCATATAGTCCCTTACTTCAAAAATTTCGAAATAGATTATGTTGAATATCCTCATGAAATAACTTCAACCGCAAAAAAAGTTGATGATATAACTGAATGGGTCTATAAAAATTATAATCAGCATCACTATGATGCTATTATAGGTCATAGTCTTGGAGGAATAATTGCAATGCAATTAATCACAAAATACAAAATGAAAGTTGATAAATTAATTTATCTAGATACAAATCTAAAGCCCGCTAATAAATTTTATAGAAATTTGATGACACAAAAAAACATGGAAAAATATGGCGTAAGTATTCTACAAATATTAAATAAAGAACGAAGATTCTATACTGATGAATTATTGGAATCAATTCAAGTTGATTTTGATTATACCAATTTAGTTAATGAAATCCCACAGAATATTTACGCTATATATGGGGATAGAGGCATGCCTGAATATCCAAATAAAATTCAAGATTTAAATTTATCACCCCAAACCTTAAGCAACCTAAATTTGGTGTTTATCCACAATTCCTGTCATATGATTATGGTTGAAAACCCTAAGCAATTATCAGAAGTTATTAAAAAAATATTAGAAGCCAAATAGCAGCCTATGATAATTAGTAACTAAAATAATATGTTTTTAAAGATTTAAAATTTCAATAATTACCCTTGATTTTAGCCTCTCGAACTATAACAAGGGCAATTTTCACATTTTCTATAACAAACGGCAGTATTTATCATCCCATTATGCATAAACACTAACAGCAAAGAGCAAACTCTTTACTGTTAGTGTTTATATTATTTTGTTGATGCTCGTTCCATGATTTCTAAAACAACCTGACTCTTAGCATCTGCATAGTTTTGAACATATTTCCAAATCTGCTTTGCCAACTGACGCTTTGTATCAGCATACAATTCTCTATCAGCATCATTTTCACGCAGCCAATTTCTAAACAGCAGCATCTTATCAATTTCACTTGCTCCTTGACTAAAAACATGCAAATTAATATCAGTATCTGGCCCCTTAAGCATGCGATGTTCAAACCATTCTGGCTCTCTAATTTTTAGCCAATAACCTGCACTTAAAAGTTCTGGAATATAATCATCTTCGCTAGAAGAATCATCCACAACCATGAGAATATCAATAATAGGCTTAGCGCACAAACCTGGTACTGATGTTGACCCAACATGCTCTATGCATTTTATTTTGTCACCAAGAATTGTTAACAAGCGTTTTTCTTCATACTTATAAACAATTGGCCAAGAATCGTTATATTCTTCTAAAACGATAGTATGATTATACGGCTCTAATGATTGTACATTAACTTCATTTAAATATTCATCACTTAATCTCTTCTTCATGCCCACCACCTACTTCATATGACTTAAAATCTTCTTAGAAATATCATTTAATTTGGATAATGGTTCGTGCATCATATCCAATTGTTCTTGGACTTCATCTAACTGTCTATTTGTTTCTTCAATATCATGACGATATTCTTTAATTTCTTTAATTTCATGAGTCATCTTTTCTCTTTTATCTAAAAAATATACTGCTAAGATAAGAGCGAAAAGTCCTCCAATAATATAGATAACAATCATAACTATCCCTCATTTCTTTATTTATTATAACATAACTTTTCTTATTTGAATAATATATTCTTTGTCAATCTCTTATTCATCTATTATTGAATAACCACAAAAAAATATACAAATCACTGATTTAAAAAAGATAATTTGATTATCATATGAAAATGAATAATTTCTTTTATTTTGCCCACCCTATTCAAAAAGGAGTGAAAGTATATGCCATATATTACAAATATGTTTGCTAGACAAGTTTTAGATTCAAGAGGTTTCCCAACAATTGAAGTAGAAGTTTATACTGAAAGTGGTGCTAAAGGGAAAGCCATTGTTCCCTCTGGTGCTTCTACAGGAATTTATGAAGCTCATGAATTAAGAGATGAACAAAAAGATTGTTATTTAGGAAAAAGTGTTTTTAAAGCTGTTAATCATGTGAATGATCTCATTCAAGATCATCTTCTAGGTTATGATGTCACAAATCAGAGATTAATCGATGAAGAATTAATCAAATTAGATGGAACTCAAAACAAATCAAAGCTAGGTGCGAATGCTATATTAGGGGTTTCTTTAGCTTGTGCAACTTGTGCAAGTAATTATTATGATATGCCACTTTATCAATATATTGGTGGTTGCAATGCTCATGTTTTACCAATTCCAATGATGAATATAATTAATGGTGGCGCTCATGCTGATAACCCATTAGACTTCCAAGAGTTTATGATTGTTCCTGTTGGTGCTCATAGTATCCAGCAGGCTATCGAAATGGGTTCAACTGTTTTCCATCATCTCAAAAAGATTTTAAAAAACAAAGGCTTAAATACCTCTGTTGGTGATGAAGGTGGCTTTGCACCAATGTTAGAAGACAATGATGAAGCATTAAAATTAATTGTTGAGGCCATTCAAAATGCTGGATATAAAGCTAAAGATGATATTTGTATTGCTTTAGATGTTGCGGCCAGTGAATTCTATCATGACGGTTTTTATCATATGCAAGGTAAAAATTACACTTCTAGTGAATTGGTAACATATTATCAAAATTTATGCAGTCATTATCCCATCATTTCAATTGAAGATGGTTTAGATCAAGACGATCAAGAAGGTTGGATGGCTCTTACAAAGCATTTATCATCTATTATGCTTGTTGGTGATGATTTATTTGTCACAAATAAACAACGTTTACAAATGGGTATTGATGAAAACATTGCGAATGCGATTTTAATTAAAGTCAATCAAATAGGAACTTTAACAGAGACGTTAGATGCGATTGAATTAGCCAAACAACATCAATACAAAGTTATTGTTTCTCATCGTTCTGGAGAAACTGAAGATACATTTATTGCTGATCTCGCAGTTGCTACAAATGCTGGTTACATCAAAACTGGTTCCATGTCAAGAAGTGAACGTATTGCAAAATACAATCAATTGTTACGTATTGAAGAAGAACTAATTCCAACACAGTGTTATGGAAATCAATAAAAAAATCATATCCAAGTGATATGATTTTTTATATAAATTTCATTTTATCATTTATAACAAAAGACACTTATCACAAAAATATAATGCATAATATTCAAACATAGATCAAGTCATAACAGGTATGGAAAATTATCTTCAAAAAGTCTTAAAACAATTTTCTTTTCCTGACTTCCTCTTCAAATACTCTTATTTATTGATCTTTAAACTGCATATTATATAAATAAGCATATTGACCTTGACGTTCTAACAATTCTTCATGTGTCCCCTCTTCTTCAATTCCTTTTTCAGTTAAGACACAAATTCTTTTAGCATTTTTAATCGTTGATAAACGATGCGCAATAACAAATGTTGTACGATTTTTAGCTAATGATTCTAATGATTCTTGAACAATATGTTCACTTTCATTATCTAAAGCACTGGTTGCTTCATCAAAAATTAATATCGGTGGATTTTTTAAGAAAACTCTAGCAATTGACAATCTTTGTTTTTGTCCACCTGATAATTTAACTCCCCTTTGACCACAATCTGTATCGTATCCTTCAGGCAATTCCATAATAAAATCATGCGCATTGGCTTGTTTAGCAGCTTCAATAACCTCTTCATCAGTTGCACCGAATTTTCCATAACGAATATTGTCCATAATGGTTCCAGCAAACAAGTAAACATCTTGTTGAACAATTCCAATATTTTCTCTTAATGATGCTAGTTTGACTTCTCTGATATCTTTGCCATCTATCGTAATAGCCCCTTCACTCACCTCATAGAAACGAGGCAATAAAGAACATATTGTTGTCTTTCCTACTCCTGATGAACCTACCAAAGCAATATAATCAGCTGGTTTCACATCAAGGCTGATATGTTGAAAAACATAATCATTCTTTTCATTATATCTGAATCCAACATCATGAAATTCAATATGACCTTGAACATCCTTTAACTCAACAGCATCTTTATGATCTTGAATATCTGGTTGAATTTCTAAGATTTCCATAAAACGTTCAAATCCAGTTGCCCCCTCTTGGAACTGTTCAGTAAAATTAATTAATTTCTTTACTGGTTCAATTAAATTCGCAATATATAAGACAAAAGCTATTAAATCTGGTGTTGTAATCAATTCTTGACTAATAAACAGCGCTCCAAAGAAAATCACTGCAACTGTAATCAAACTCGTAAAAACACCTAATCCAGAATGATATTTCGCCATATATAAATAACTATTGCGTTTACTGTTAACAAAGTTTGTATTTTCAACTTGAAATTTATCCATTTCCTTAGACTCATTAGCAAAGCTTTTGACAACACGAATACCTGATAAATTATCTTCTATACGAGCATTAATATCACCAATTCTTTGTTTATTTCTCTTAAATGCTTTTTTCATTTTTTTGTTATAGTATAATGCAAATCCACCCATAACAGGAATAAATGCAAATACAATTAACGTTAATTGTAAATTGATTGTAGATAAAATAACAAAAGCTCCAACAAATTTAATTAATGAAATCACAATATCTTCTGGACCATGATGATAAAGTTCAGTCAGTGAAAAGATATCATTTGTGATACGAGACATTAATTGTCCTGTCTTTTGTTCATCATAGAAACTGAAAGATAATTTTTGATAATGCTCAAACAATTCATTACGGATATCTCTTTCCATATATGTCCCCATAACATGCCCTTGATAAGCTACATAGAAATTACAAAAGAATTCAATAATGACCAAAACAACCATAATCAATCCCAATTGATAAATAATTTTTAAATCAATTGGACTTTCAATCAATATAACTCCTGTAATATAACGGGTAAGCATTGGAAAAACCAAAGTAATAGCTGCCGCTACCATAGCACAGAACATATCTGTAAAAAACAACTTTTTATATGGCTTATAATATGATAAAAACTTTCTAAATCTTCCCTTCATTTTCATTTTCCCCCTTTATTCATGTTGATATTGTACATCATTTTCAAATCCTCGTCCATTGAAAAAGCCTACAATTATAGGCCTATAAAATATAATCAGAAGGATCAACATGTTCTTCTTCTATTAATCTGTTAATTTCTTCACTATCATCATTTAATATTGAGAAAGCAATGTTTGTCGCATGATCGCCAACTCTTTCTAAAGCAGCTGCTAAATCAGAATAAAGCATTCCTTCTCGTGGTGCAGTTTCTTTTCTTTTTATATCTGTTAAATAAGCTTTTTGTAATCTATCTTCTTTTCTATCAATTAATTCTTCTAATTTTAATATTTCATTTAAATGATCTAAAGATTTCTGAGTGAACATTTCTAAACTTAATTCTAATTCAGAATTAACCATAGTTAATAGTTCTCTAATTTCTACCTTATGCTCATGTGTAAAACGATACTTCTTGCGTTCACAAGTCAAGGTAATGTTACCAATTGATCTTGCATGATCGCCAATTCTTTCAATATCAGCAATGACGTGGAACAAAGGACCAATCATTCTTGAATCTTCTTCAGGTAAAGGTGATTGATTAATATGATTTAAATATTCAAAAATGGCATGATTTAAATAATCGATATGTTCTTCATTCTTTGTAATCTCATCCTGAGTCGAAGTATCTACATCCAATAAGGAATTAACAGCTAAATTCAAATTCTTTCTTGAGAGTTCAGCCATACGTTCAACCTCATGAATAACTTGTGGGATAGCAGTTGTCGCTGAAAAACCGACTTTTTCACTAATATACTGTAATGAGAATCCCTTGCTTTCATCATCACCTGGAACAAGTACATATGTTGCTTTCACAATCCATTTCGCAAATGGATATAAAATGATAACTTGGAAAACCTTAAAGATTGTATGTGCATTGGCAACATTTCTAGCCATTGCCTCATTCAATGCAGCGCCAGTTAAATTTTGCGAATTTGTTAATGCCATAATTCCATATTCTATCTGAGACATAAATAACTGTAAAACAATGACAATGGCTAATGAACCAAAAACATTGAATAAGAAATGTATGTAAGCAGCACGTTTGGCATTTTTCTTACCACCCAAACTTGCAATCAAAGCAGATACACACGATCCCATATTACATCCTAAAATAATATAAAAACAGATATTAAATTGTAAAAGACCTTGAGATGCTAACAATATAACTATTCCTACAGTAGCTGAAGATGATTGCAGTACAGCAGTAATTGCAAACCCAATGAAAATTGCAATCAATGGATTTGTCAATGTCGATAAAGCATTAACTATTACTGGTGAATCCTTTAATGTTGACATAGCCGCTGACATGGATGACAATCCAACAAACAAAATACCAAAACCAAGAATGACCTCACCTATTTTTTGGATATTTGGCTTCTTAGATGACATCAACATGATTACACCAGCCAAAACAAACAAAGGAGCAATATCAGATAAATTAAAAGCGATTAACTGTCCTGTAATTGTGGTTCCAATGTTGGCCCCCATAATAATTCCAGTCGCTTGATACAAATTCATTAATCCAGCATTCACAAAACTCACAACGAGCACAGTTGTTGCTGAAGATGACTGTACAATAGCAGTAAAAATCATTCCTACAATCATACCTATAAAAGTATTCTTTGTCATCTTTTCTAGTATATTACGTAATTTGGCTCCCGCTACATTTGCTAGGGAATCGCTCATTAATTTCATCCCATATAAGAACATTCCTAACCCACCCATTAGCGAGAATGCTAACGTCAAATCCATAAATGACCTCCTTGTATTTGCCATTTTTCTACAAAGTTACAAACGTATTATACTATATAAATATCTGATTGAAAACAAATAATTTACATTTCTTTAACCTTTTCTTAAGATAATCTTAACATAATATGACAAATTAGACATCTGTCATTAAGTTTGTTATAATAACACAGAAAGGAAAGTCATTATGTATAAAATTAAAATTATTAATTATCAGCCTTATGAATATGAATTATTTCAAAAAACTTTAGATAAACTTGGTCAAGAAGGTTTTTCATGTCAGGATTTATCTTTTATATCGCTTTTCAAAAAAGTGAAGCAACCTGTTTATTATAAAATCGATTTCTATAAAAGCGAAGGGAAATCAAGATTTGAAAAAATGGAAAATCGCAATCATTTCTTGAATTATTATATAGAAAGAGATTATCAACCTATTTATTCTAAAAGAGGAATGTATGTTTTTAAAGGTCAAAAAGAATGCGATACAAAAGAACGTCATTATGATAATTTAGAAACTATTATTTCATCACAACGAATAAAGACAATATTTCTTTCAATGCTTTTCTTATTTTTAATCTGTTTTCTATCTTTTCTTGTCATGAAAACAGCCACAATTGATAGTTGGTTAACATATGGAATCACATTTGTATACATAGGTATCTTTTTAGGTTTATTGACACTTTTTTATAGACAAATGATAGGTTTTTCTAGTTACAATCAATTATTTAAAAATATTAGACAGTCTTTCTCTAGGCTAAAAAAATGGCGTCTGATATATATTATTTGTGCAATGATTTCTTTATCATGTTTTGCTGGTGGTTTGGTAGAAGATATTTTTAATGCCAGAAGTTATACACTTAAAGAACATCCTATCATCACTTTAGAGAAGCTAGGCATTTCAGGAAAAAGCACAATTCAAACAAAAAAACATTCAAGCTTCACAGTCCCACATTATTATTCAGCTTTAGAAATGACAAATGATGAGACTATTCTCCTCACAAAGGAATATCAATTAAACTCCCCAACAAAGAGTAAAGAACTTTTTAAAAATTTCATTGATCACCCTGATCAATATTTATGTACACGTATAGAGGTTAAAGAAAACATTATTTATGGTTATCATGAAGACACTTTAACAACTTTAATTTTTCAAAAAGAAAAAAGTGTCATTATTGTATCATTCAGTTTTCAATTATCAACACAACAACTTTATCAAATCATACAATTCTATCAATAACAAAGGAGATATTCTATGCATACTATTGAAACAGAAAGATTAATCATTCGTCCTGTCAAATCAGAAGACAATTTAGCACTTTGTCAAATACGCAGTAGTGAATTTGTTCAAATGTATAATGCTATGAAAACACCTACACCAGAAGTTCTTACCCAAGAAATTCAAAACAACAATAAAGATATGTTCATTTTAGAACTCAAAGATACTCATCAAATTATTGGAGAAATATCAACACATCCTGATAATCTGCGTCATGGAATATCTTCTATTACAATATCCTATTATCTTGATGAAGCCTTTGCAAGAAAAGGCTATATGTATGAAGCTTTACATCATTTTTTAAAAGTCTTATTTAAAACTGATGTTGAAATCATTGTTGCTCGTCACTTTGGTGGAAACACTGCTTCTCAAGTCCTTCTTAAAAAACTCGGATTTGTTCACGAAGGAACTTTAAGAAAAGGGATAAAAGGTTATAAAGATATCATTTATGATGATTGCATATATTCATTAATGCCAGATGAATTAAAATAGAAGACACTCGTCTTCTATTTTTCATATATTCTCGTAATTTCTTCAAATGTTTTTCGTTGAGGCATATCTGGTTCAATATCTCCATATCCTACAGCAATAACACTCACAACACCTTCATTTTCTGGAATGCTTAGAAAATCTTTGATTTGTTTGGCATCCCTTATTCCCATCACAAGTGTTGATAACCCTAACTCTGTTGCCTTTAACAATAAATTCATGTTTTGTAAACCACAATCATAATACCCCCAACCATTTCCTAATTCATTACTAGGTGTTCCATCTCTTTCGTATCCTGAACGATTGAGTATAATAGTTGATATAATAAGAACTGGTGCATTCTTAACATTGTCAAAATTAAATTCAGGCAATGTGTTTTTTATTTTCTCCAACATTATTTCACCCTCCACAATATAATAACGTGTCACTTGGGAATTCTTCCATGATGGTGCTAAAATAGCAGCTTCTATCATTTGATGAATATCATCAATACAAACAAATTGCTTTTTATACTTCCTTATACTCCTTCTTTGCTTTAAAACATCATTCAATTGCATAACTATATCCTCCTTACCCTCTTAATGCTTTTTTTATATTGATCTCATAAAACTGTTTAGTAAAATCAAGCAATTCCTCTTCAGTTAATCCAATAGACTCAAGAAAACTATTGAAAGATGAATTATCATGATAACCAGATTCATCATAAACTATATACCCCTCAGAACTTCCCAGAAAAACAACTTGATAATCTTCATCCATAAAAATATCCCACTGTATTTCCTCTTGTCGTAAAAACATATTAGGTTGATGACTAGGTATCATTCCCATCGTGATATTTAGATTTTCTAATTGTTTGTATGTATCTTCATATGAAACACTGAAATGTGATGCTTGACATCCCCATAACATGATTAAAACACTGAAAACAATCACAATTTTCTTTCCCATATTTTTCTCCCTTTTTCTTATTTTAACATAAAAAAACAGTATATCAAAATTGATATACTATCTTTTTATTATTTATTAGCTTCAACCATTAAATCACAAACTTTATTAGAGAATCCCACAGGATCATCAATACTAAATCCTTCAATTAATAAAGCCTGATCATATAACAACGATGCATAATCCTTAATCTTTTCTTTATCTTTATCAAAAACTGACTGTAAAGCTGTAAAGATTTGATGATTAGGATTAATTTCAAGAATTCTTCCTGCTTTAACACCTTGAGCATCTGGCATTTGGCTCAATACTTTTTCCATTTCAAATGAAACACCTTCACCACTTACTAAACATACTGGATGTGTTTTTAATCTTGAAGAAACCTTAACATCTTGAACTTGATCTTTTAGTGCTTCTTTTAATGTTTCTAACAAATCTTTGTTATCTTCATTGACTTGTTCAAGTTCTTTCTTTTCTTCTTCACTTTCAATATCCAAATCACCTTGATTAATATTCTTAAAGGCTTTTTCTTTATATTCTCTTAACATTTGAATACAGAACTCATCAACATTATCAGTCAAATAAAGGATATCAAAACCTTTATCCTTAACCATTTCTACAGTTGGTAAATGATTAATCTTTTCAATTGTTTCACCACTTGCAAAATAGATTTCTTTCTGTTCTTCTTTCATAGCTTCAACATATTCATTTAAAGTGATGAGTTTCTTTTCATTTGCACTATAGAACAACAATAAATCTTGTAATTTATCTTTGAGCATACCATAACTATTATAGATACCAAACTTCAATTGCAATCCAAAGTTTTTAAAGAATTCTTCATATGTTTCTCTTTCATTCTTTAACATCTTTTCAAGTTCACTTTGAATACGTTTTTCAATTTTATCAGCAATTAACTTTAATTGACGATCGTGTTGTAACATTTCACGAGAAATATTTAATGATAAATCTTGTGAATCAACTAAGCCTTTTACAAATCTATAATGTTCTGGAACAAGATCACTTGCTTTATCCATAATAAAGACTCCACGTGAATAAAGTTGTAAACCTTTTTCATAATCTTGAGAATAATAGTTCATTGGTGGTTTTGAAGGAATGAATAATAATGAATCATATGAGATTGTTCCCTCAACACTATTATGCATAACTTTTAATGGTTCATTGAAGTCATTGAATTTATCTTGATAAAATTCATTATAATCTTCTTTTGTAATATCTTTCTTTGGTCTTTTCCATAATGGAACCATAGAATTCAATGTCTTATGTTCAACAACTTGTTCATACTCATCACTGTCTTCTTTTTGTTTAGAAGTTGTCATATCCATTTCAATTGGATAATGAACATAATCAGAATATTTTTTAACAAGTCTTTGAATTTCATATTCATCTAAATATTGATCATAATTTTCATCATCTGTATTTTCTTTTAAGAACAAATTAATTCTTGTCCCATGTTGTGGATAATCACATTCTTTAACAGTATAACCATCACTTGTATCTGATTCCCAAATATAAGCTTGATCTTCACCATATTTTTTAGAAATCACTTCGACTTTATGAGCCACCATAAATGCTGAATAGAAACCAACACCAAATTGCCCAATAATATCAACATCATCCTGTCCCTTTTCTAAGGCATTTTTAAATTCAAAAGAACCAGAATTCGCAATTGTTCCTAAATGTTCTTCCAACTCTTTTGCATCCATCCCAATTCCTTGATCAATAATAGACAGCATACGATGATCTTTATTGATCACAATTTGAATAGACAAATCTTCTCTTGAAATACCACTGATATTTTCAGTTAATGCTTTATAGTATAATTTATCAGAAGCATCACTTGCATTAGAAATCAATTCTCTAAGAAAGATTTCCTTATGCGTATAAATAGAATTAATCATTAAGTCTAATAATCTTTGTGACTCAGCTTTAAATTGTTTCTTTTTTGCCATTTTTTACATCTCCTTTAATTAGCACTCTTTGATTAACTGTGCTAATGATATCTTATACCTTTTTCTTAGCACTGTCAATATCAAACTGCTAATTTATAACATCTATACAAATTTCTATATTCATTGTATAATGTCGATATATGGAGGTAGGAATATGAAAACAAATGTCAAAAAACTTTGGTCAGATAAAAAAAGAATACTTGGTATGCCTATCAGCTTTACAACTTATTCTTTATCAGATGATCGCCTTTTTGTTGATAAAGGATTGGTCAGACTACAAAGTGATGAAATATTACTTTATCGCGTCCGTGATTTAAGTGTTTCTCAAACGCTAGGACAACGTATTTTTGGTGTTGGATCTATTATTGTCCAATCATCTGACAAAACATCACCTGTTCTAGAAATCAGAAATATCAAAACACCTTTTGATGTGAAAGAACTTCTTCATCAACATGTTGAAAAAATGAAACTGGAAAGAAGAATGCGTGTTGGAGAAATTCTAGAAGATGGACATGATTATGCTGAAGATTTAGATAATGATTAAGAGATTATAACCTGATAGATATCTATCAAGAGATAGTCTCTTTTTTATTCAATCAATTTTTTAGCCATATCTATAAAATGTTTTAAACTGGGCGATAGCCACTTATCTCTATGATAAATTAATTGCGATTGAATAGAATAATGAGTGAGATATTCAATTGCCTTTAATTGGTTTTGCTTCATTTCATCTTGAACAACAAACTCAGGTAATACACATATTCCTAGTCCACTTAATACAGATTGTTTAATAACTTGAATACTACTTGTCTCAAGAACAATATGAGGAGTTATTTTTATTTTATTTAAATCATAATCAAATTGTTGACGATAACAACATTCTTTTTTTGTGACAATGAGACGCTGATTAGCTAAATCTTTTAAAGAAACATTTTTCTTTTGAGCAAGTGGATGTTGTGGCAATGAGAAAATACCAATTGTTTCTGGAATCTGTAAAACCTTTTCAAAATGCAAATGAGCTAGTGGCCGATCTAATACAAATGCTATATCAATCGTATTGTTTGCTAATAAAGACAAATAATCATTGCTTTCTAATACATATAAACAAACCTCAACACTTGGATACTGATTTGAAAACAGTTTAATAATATTGGGTAAACGATATAGACAAAGAGATTCAGACGCTCCTATCACAATGCGACCATTATCCTGTTTAGCAAACTGAAATTCTATATCCTTAGAAAGAGAAAGCATTTTTTGAGCATAAGGAATTAATTTCTGCCCATCTGTTGTGAGACTAATTTTCTTTCCCAAACGTTCAAACAATTTGACATTTAATTCTTCTTCAAGCTGCTGAATCTGCATTGTCACATGGGACTGAGCATAATGAAGATGCTCAGCAGTCTTTGTAAAGTTCTTAATTTCACATAAGCATAAAAATGTCTGTAAATGCTTTAAATCCATAAAGACCCCCTTAATCATCTTGTTTTGTGATTGTTATCATCTAAACAATCTATTTTTATGATGAGTATATTTATGTTAACATAAATATATACAATTAACAATAACCAAGGAGGTCTGTTATGAAAACAGTCAATTTATTAAAAGAAGCCAACGCACTACAATGTCTTTATGTTTATAACAAGGTAGGAATTTTAAATGAACATGTTTTAAGTCTTGTTCAAGTCGAGAATCGTACATTAGATTTTCATATCCATGAAACTTCTGATGAACTGTTTTATGTTATTGAGGGTCATTTTATTTTAGAAACAAAAGACAATCAATTTCCAGTTCAGGCAGGAGAATTCATTATTGTTCCCAAAGGAGTTAAACACCGTCCAGTTGTAAATTCATTAACTAAATTTCTGATGATTGAACTGGCAGGAACATTAAACAAAGAAAACAGTGGTGATTTATATGAAGGGTGAAAATAAAAACTCATATCATAGGATACAATTCCTAAACTGATATGAGTTTTTCATTCGTCTTTATGTGTATCTTTAAGAACCTTATTTTCTAAATCATATTTTTTTCGGATTTGATTTAATGATTGATAAAATTCTTTTTTATATTCTTTTAAACAACTCCCTTTAGGATAAAGATGTTTTAATTTCCAATAAAGGTTTTCGTCATATTGGCGAATTGAATTTAAAAAATAAGGTTTTGTTTTTCCTCTTAAATACAATGTTCCAGGAACAATATAATCGAGATCAATTTGTTGAGCCAATTTGTAAATAGCTTCTATATTTTCATATGAATCAGTGATATATGGAATAATTGGCATCATTAAAATACCAACACTTGCATTGGTTTTCTGTTTCAAAATTTGAAGAACTTTCATTCTTTCCAAACTCGTTGCAGCACGTGGTTCAATAACCTGTTGGATACTTTCATCAGCACATGTCACTGTACAAGTCAAATTCACAGCTGCCACCTTTGATAATTCAGCCAAAAGATCAATATCCCTTAAAATCAATGTTGATTTGGTAGAAATATTGACAGGATTTTGATAACGAATCATTAACTTTAAAACCTCTCTCATCAATCCTAATTCTTTTTCACAAGGCTGATAACTATCACTCACGCTCCCAAAATTAATGATATTCTTCTGCCAACTTGGCTTGCTGATTTCTTTTTCTAAAATTTCTACAATATTCTCTTTATAATAAATATGGTCATAAAACTTTTCATCATCTAAATAATCATGTGAGTACAATGCATAGCAATATAAACATCCATGTTCACAGCCGCGATAAATATTGACATCATGTTGATAAGGCATTCCACCCCTCACCTTACGAATTGCACTTTTACATTGAATAGGTATATATTCCATTTTCTCACCACCTTTCTTCATTTTATCACATAACAAATCATTGAAAAACTTATTTTTAAGAAAAAAGATTTCAAATCTTTTCAGTTTGAAATCTTATATCCAATACAAATCATTATAAATGACTATTGTTCAGATTTTTCAGGTAAAATTAAATTTAAAACAACACCAACAATAGCAGCTAATGCTGTTCCAGATAAAGTTGCACTTCCACCCAGTGGGAAAACAGCTCCACCCAAACCAATCACCAGCATTGCAGAAGCAATAATTAAATTTCTTTGTTTATTGAAATCAACTTGCGCATCAATCAAAATACGAAGACCATTGCTTGCAATGACACCATATAATAATATACTCATTCCACCTAGTACACAGGCTGGAATAGAACTGATCACTGCTGCAATCTTTCCACAAAAAGATAAGAGAACTGCAATTCCAGCTGCTCCACATGTCACATAAACAGAACCAATTTTTGTCAAACCAATCACACCTGTATTTTCACCATAAGTTGTATTCGCAGGTCCTCCTAGAAATGCTGATACTGCAGTTGCAACACCATCTCCAATTAAAGTTCTATCTAATCCTGGATTTTTCAAGAAATTCTTACCACATATTTTCCCTAAAACTGTATGATCTCCAATATGTTCAGAAATTGTCACAATTGCAACTGGTAAAATAGCTAAAGTTTCTGGACCAAAATAGAAGTGATATTCTCTAAAACTTGTCCCAAATAAGTCTGGCATTGAAAATGGAAATGCAAAACTTGGGATTGAAAACCAATCAGCTTTAGCAACACCACTCAAATCAACAATTCCAAAACATAATGCCAATATGTAACCAACAACAATCGCTACTAAAAATGGAACAATCTTCAAGAAGCCTTTTGCTTGACTTGAAATGAAAGCAGCAACCAAGAATGTCACAATTGCGATAATCATGGGTGCAACATCACCATCAACAACAAATCCGGTATTTGTCACTGCATTTCCAGCTAAACCTAATCCAATAACTGCAATCATTGGTCCAATAACAATTGGAGGCAATAATTTATCAATCCAATCTTTGCCAACACATTTAATAATAATAGCAACAGCAACATAAATCAATCCCACAAGAATCAATCCTGTTTGGGCTGCAGAAATATCTCCACCCATAGCTTCAACAGCTAAAATAACTGCCGTAATATAAGCAAAAGATGATCCTAAATAAACTGGAACTTTTCCTTTTGTACAAAACGTATAAATGAATGTTCCTATACCAGATGCAAATAATGCCACAGATACTGGAAAACCAGTCAACATAGGAACAAGTATTGTTGCTCCAAACATTGCAAAAACATGCTGAAAACTCAAGAATACCCATTGAGGTGCACTTGGCATTTCATCAACATCTACGATTAATGTTTTTTCTTCTTTCATTCTTCTCTCTCCTCTTTTGACATATCTTGACTATTATATCAAAAGAATATCTCTTTGTCTTCACTATTATTCACTAAATAAGCATTTCCAAACGGAATCAACTTATCTTGATAACAAAGAATCCCTCCATCATTAGCGACCGTATATGTTGGTAATCCTTTTTCCTCAATGACTCTTTGTATTCCCATGTCTTGAACAGGACTATGGCAATAATGAACTTCTATTTCAAACCCACTCACTAATCCCAAACCTTTTTGATAATGATACTCAGGATAATCATCATCAGGAGTGATGTGATAATGATCGAATTGAATCATGGCACCAGCGCTTGCTCCAATGATCAGGGCCGAACTCTTTTGAATTAGTGGTATCAATTCAAATTGTTTTAAACGTTCAAAATACTGGTCTGGTAAACCACCAGTAAAGAAAAGAATATCAGCAGACATCACTTTCTTTTGAACAGTTTCTTTATCATCTCTAAAATAATCAACAAACTCAATATCATCTATTCCATAATAATGAAAAGGTCTTAAAATATAAGGAATATGTTGTCCATGAACACCATAATGTTGATCATAATCATCTACAGTTTTCACTTCCTTCTCATCAAATGAGAAAGGAATAACAACCACTTTCATATCTTGATGTAATAATGGGCGTATAATATCTTGTGCCCACTCTTCATGAAAATCATAAGAACTCAATAATATATTCATAAATTCCCTCCTTCCTTATCATATAATATTTGAAATTAAAAACAAGAATTTTAGTGCCTGACAAAACATTATATCCCTAGCATAATGAACCGGATGAAGTCAACAAAAGAATGTGCTCCTATCGCTGTTAACAAATTGATTTTTCTTGACATAAGAGCAAAAGGCAATCCAAAAAGCAATGAAAGAATAACAACACTCATCATATCAATTGAGAAAGAATTATGCAGCAATACATGTGGTAGAACCATAATGAAATAAGATAGTATAACTTGTGTATGATTCAAACAAGTAGATTGAGTGATGTGTAAACATAAAGCAAACAAAAACATTCTAAAAAATATTTCTTCAAAAATACTGGCCCTTAATGCGTCAAAAAGAAAATGTAAATGAAAGGAAATCTGCAACGAATAACTATTCATTGCCAAGAATACATTGATGCAACCTAGTAAACCCCCAATCATAAAGATAAAGAATAACGTTTTCCATAACTCATGTTTTTTGCTGGATGATATAACATCATTTTTTGAGAATGATTCTCCATAATAACTTGAGCAGCTAAATATGCCAAACAAACAAAGATTGCCATGAATGCATTCGATATCATTGTTATCATTCCTAAGACAAGACTTATTATAATCTCTCTTTTTTTCATTTTCTCTTTATAACTCACAATAAAATATAAAGATAAAAGACCAATCAGGATAAACCATAAAATCATCATATTTGTGATATTTGTCAATAAAGAAAAGAATATCAAAACAACATTAAGTATAAGCAATTTGATTGTGTTCCTATTTTTCACAAAATCCATATAATCTCCTTTCCCAATAATTTAGTTTTCTTTTGAAATATCATCACGTATTAACAAATAAAAAAGAAAACCAACAACAGTAATTGAAACCAGTACATACCCAATAGGTTGAATATGCCTCATCTGACAATCCTTATAAACATATTTTAAAATCATTACTAAGAAAATAAGGTAAGCACAAAACATGAAAAAACCTGATAACCCTGCTATAAAATTCACAGTATTCGTATCATATCCATATCCTTTCATCACTACTGCAAACAAAAATATAACAATAAATAGTCCCAAGAATATTGAAATAGGAATGAGCACTTTTTTTGTGCATAAAAATTCTTTAAAAAAACTAGTTGACTCATAATCCTTTTTAAACTGAATATCGTTATCAATCAAATCTTCTACTGAAACCGAAAAGATCGCTGATAATCTTAATAAGTTATCTGTACTTGGTTTAGATAACCCTTTTTCCCATTTACTGACTGATTGACGACTCACATCTAACAATTGAGCAATACTCTCTTGAGATAATTGATTTCTTATTCTTAATTCTCTAATCTTTTCTCCAATAAACATAAACATCCTCCTAAGATGGCACAAGCATATCAGATTATCATAGATTCGTCTACCAACTGTAGCGCAACCACTACATTTTCTTTGTCAACTTTTAGGTGCATAAAGAAAAAAGCACATCATTTTCATAATGTGCTTTATGATTTCTATTAATCTAAATCTTCACCATTAGATTCAAATGCCTTTTTAATCCATGCAAATGATTTCTTAGGAATACGTTTTAAATCTCTTAAATCTTTGTTTGTTCTATTAACATAAACAAAACCATATCTCTTATCCATATTACACATACTTGCTAAGATATCAATAGGCCCCCAAGTCACATATCCTAAGCATTTGACACCTTCTTCAATCATTGCATTCTTCATTTCTTGAATATGATCTCTATGATAATTTATACGATAATCATCTTCAATCATTTTTCCTTCTGCTAACATCTGATCAATTTCTTCTTGAGAGAAATCTTCACGCCATCCAATTCCATTTTCTAATACAAACACTGGTAAATCAGAACGTACAGCCAAATCATTTAATGTCCATCTAAATCCAATTGGATCAATTTCCCAATTCCACTCATTGGCTTCACAATGTGGATTTTTCACACAATGTTCATTGACAATTTCATGATAAGGTCTTTCATAATCAAATTCGCCTTCAGTAATTGTATTAGAACGATAATAACTAAATGCAATATAATCAACAGTATATTTTAACAATTCATCATCGCCTTCTTCAAATGTAGGCATCCATCCTCTATTTTCTAAATAAGCAACCATATAATCAGGATATTTCCCTTTTGCAAAAACATCACAGTGGAAACCATTCATATATTGATAAGCCTGCCATGCAAATAAGTTATTCTTTGGCGTATTTGTATATGGATAAATATTAGTGACAGCATTCATACCACAGAACTTTGCATCTGGTTGTAATTCTCTTAATGCTTTGACAGCCTTACAATGAGCAATAAAAACATTATGATTAACTTGATATAAATGTTTTGGAAGACTCACACCTTCTGGAATATCTTCAGCATTAGAAACTCTTAACATCATTCCATGTAAGTTTTGTTCATTGAAACTCATCCAATGTTTCACTCTATCTCCAAATCTTTCAATACATACTCTTGCATATCTTTCAAAACAATCAACAACATAACGAGAAGCAAAACCATTATGCTCTTTCACTAATTCATATGGCATATCAAAATGAACTAATGTAATCATTGGTTCAATTCCAGCAGCAAGCAATCTATCAATTAAACTATTATAGAAAGCAACCCCTTCTTCATTCACTGGTTCATCTAATGATCCATTAGGAATAATACGTGACCAGCAAATAGAGAAACGATAAAAATTGAATCCCATTTCTTTCATTAATGCAATATCTTCATCATAACGATGATAAGCATCAATACCAACACTCCAATCTGAAAACTCAGGGTTCATAGGTCTCACATCATAAATACATGTTCCTTTTCCACCTTCATCTCTTGCACCTTCTGTTTGAAAAGATGATACTGAGCCACCCCAATAAAAATCTTTAGGTAATTTCTTTTCCATTCAAAATATCCTCCTTATTTTCTCTGTCTTCATTTTATTTGAAATAAGCAAAAGAGTAAATATATTGTTAAGACTTTATAATATCGTTTCATATTTACTTAAAAATTGATACATTTTATGAAACTAATTTTCAACTTCTAATCTTTTTTATACAATTCCTAACTTATTATACAACTAACAAACAAAGCTTAACAAAAAAGAAAGCCATGAACAATCATGACTTTCTACTCAAATTTTACGAACTGGAAATTGAATTTCAGTTAACCATTCATCCTCAGTATCCTTATTCCAAATTCCATCTATATAAGATTCTCTTTGATATCCTACAATTTCATATCCACTCTCTTCAATAAACTGGACTATCGCCTCATATGCTTTTGGTAAAGTATAGTATGGTCCCTTATGTAAAACACATGCGACCATATCAACAGCAGGAAGAACCTTAAACTGAACAAGTTCTGTATCTTCAGGCTTTTCTGTAATAGCTTCACAAATTTCTGCATGAATATCAGATTCTCTGTATTCTTCATCATAATAAATAGTAAAACAATATTCAGGAATTGCACATTCACAACCTGCTTTTTCCATTTCACTTCCCATTGTTGGCATACATTCAAAAAGATCTTCATAACTATCCATGTGTACCTGCATTGAAGCCACAATCACTTCTGGTATAGATTTCATAACAACACGATAATCACTATTTAAACAATTCCCTGCAAGATACCCTTCAACACATGCAATCTGTTTTTGGATATGAGCCATTTCTTGTAACAATTCACATTTTTTGCGTATCAGCAAATCTTTTTCTGAAACGCCATCATTGACTTTCTTTATTTCTTCTAACGAAAACCCAAGTTCACGCATAGCTAAAATTCTATGCAATTGTGGTAATTGAGCTGAAGTATAATAACGATAACCATTAATTTCATCTACGTACTCAGGTTTTAACAACCCAATATCATCATAATGTCTTAATGCTTTAATAGTTACTCTATTCATTTGGGCAAACATTCCAATTTTATATAACTTCTGAGGCAGTTTCTCTACATAACAATTTTCTCTACTCATAACGACTTCCTCCATTATTCCCATTTAAATGATACAACAGATATAACACATCCGACAATAGTAAATGCAACTAAAATGCCAATTGAAAAAAACATATGTTCACTTGAAACACCCATTGATATATCCTTTAATAATTTAATTCCATGTGTGAGTGGTAATATATTTGCTATATTTTGTAAAAATGAAGGAAATAATTCATATGGAATTGTTGCTCCTGATAAAAATAACATTGGAAAATAAACAAAAGTTGTCACAACATTTGCTATTTTCACCGTTTTACATAAACTCGCAATAATCATACCTAAACTAAACATTGACAAGACAACTAAGAAATATGCTCCAATAAATGCCCATACATTCCCTTGCATCTGATAACCAAACCCAAATATTGCAACAGCTGATACAATAATTGATGATAACAATGCAGTCAGCATTGCAATAATGACTTGTATAAACAACATAAGCATAGGACTGATTGGCGTCACAAAGAAATGCTTCAAAATCTTCTTATCACGATAGTCAGCAAAAGTGAGTGGCAATCCCATAAATGCTGTAGCACAAATCCCAACAGTTAACAAAGATGCAAAAGCACTTTCCATAAAAGTATAAGAACTTTGCCCACTCACAGTTTGATCTCCAGCAATAATTCCAATTAGGCACAGAACGCCGACTGGCATTCCAACTCCAAATATTAATCCATCAGGACATCTTAATGCTAATTTTCCTTCAACTTTCAACATTGTCATCATTCTTTTCATACAAGTTTCTCCTCTCCCATATACCATAAGTAAGCTTCTTCCAGATTGTTATAAGGACTCTTCTTGATAATCTCATCAACCGTTCCCTCAACAATTTTTTGACCCTCTTTGATAAGCAAAACACGATCACATAGATTTTCTGCCTCTTCCATATAATGTGTAGTCAGTAACAATGTCATTCCCTGCTTTTTCAGCAGTTTTAAAATCTGCCAAACTTCTCGACGAGCTGCAACATCAAGTCCTGTAGTTAATTCATCTAAAAAAATGACCTCTGGACGAGGAATTAAGGCAATAGCAACTGATAACTTCTGCCTTTCTCCACCTGATAATTGAGCAACTGGCTGATGAATATACTGTTCTAACTGAAATTGTTTTAAAAGATAATGATAATCTGCGGGGTGACTATACATTGCCGCTCTTTCTTCACAGACTTCACCAACACGAATATTGTTTTGATAATGTGACTGCTGTAATTGGACACCTACTTTTTCAAATACTGTTTTTCGATGCTTGGCTGCTTCTTTTCCCAACAACTTTGCAGAACCACTATCAGGGGTATTTAAACCAAGTATACACTCTATTGTTGTTGACTTTCCTGCCCCATTATGACCCAAGAGTCCATAAACCTCTCCTTTTTCAACCTCAAATGTCAGGTTGTCAACAACTTTTCTACCATCATATGTTTTTGTTAACTGATGGACTTCAATACATTTATTCATCTTCTCTTCCTCCTTACACGTCTAGGATATATCCTCCTGTTAGGGGAGAGTCAAGCAGAATAAAAAAACACTTTTCTATAAATATTATATAAGGTTTAATTTAAAAATTATTTTTTCATCATAATACTCAAAAACCGCAAGATTTATTAAATATTCAGATAATATTTGTATATAATGTTAAAGAAAGGAGGTTGATATATATGAATAAAATTCATAACATTATGACCGTTATCGATTATATCGAAGAGAACTTAAGTGACAAACTCAATTTATATAATATTTCTCAAGCTGTAGGCTATTCAAAATATCATTTACATAGAATGTTTGCTGATACCATTGGTATATCTATTCACGATTATGTACAAAGAAGAAAATTAACTGAAGCTGCTAAACTATTGGTTTTCTCCCAAAAACCAATATTAGAAATTTCTCTTGTTGCTGGCTATGAAAGTCAACAGGCATTTTCTAAAATTTTTAAACAGATGTATAAACAAACACCAAATGAATATCGAAACAATCAAAATTTTTATCCTTTACAACTGAGATTTCAATTCAATAAAGAGATAAAACACCTCACAAGTCAAGATATTCAAAAGAAAATTCATTTGGCTTCTTTATCAGATATTCCTGCCTGGATGAATTTAGTCCATCTTATCATAGATGGGTTTCCCAATTTAGATAAAACAAAGTATATGCAAACACTAGAAAAATACATTGATCAAAAAAGAGCCTTTATATTAAAAGAAGAAGATCTCGCTATTGGTGTCATGTTAATGAATGAAGAAACAGGAAGTATTGATTTCTTTGGAGTTCACCCACTTTATCATAAATATGGAATTATGGAAGCATTCATCAATAAACTGAGAAATGAACTCATTCCAGATATTGATATCACAATAACAACTTTTCGTTTAGGTGATAAGGCTGATACTGGTTATCGAAAACTTTATAAAGATTTAGGATTTATCGAAGATGAATTATTAATTGAATTCAATTATCCCACCCAAAAATTAAGACTTACCAAACAAGAGGAATCTTATTATGAATAATCCTTTAGCAAAAGACTTTACCTTTTCATCACTGTTACACTTTGCATTTCCAACAATTGTGATGATGTTATTTATGGGACTATATACAATTGTAGATACTATTTTTGTTTCACAATTTGTCAATACATTTGCTTTATCTGCATTAAATATTGTGTGTCCTGTCATTAACATTATTGTAGGAATTGGCACCATGATAGCAACTGGTGGTAGTGCTATAATCGCAAGACAAATGGGTGCTGGGAAAATGACAGAAGCACATCAAAACTTTACAATAATTTTTGTATTGACTATTCTTTTAGGTTTAATCATAACTTTAGTAGGTTTATTCTTTATTGAGAATATCATATGGGGATTAGGTGCAAGTCCTTTATTATTTCCTTACTGCAAGGATTATCTTCTGATTATTTTCATATTCACTCCAGCCAGTCTATTACAAGTCTTATTCCAGAGTCTTATTGTGACTGCAGGAAAACCAAAATATGGATTTTTTCTTTCTATCAGTGCTGGGATGATAAATATTATTTTAGATTATGTTTTTATTGTTGTTTTTGATATGGGTATTATGGGGGCTGCTTTAGGAACTGGTTTTGGTTATATGGTACCTGCTGTGTTTGGAATCTTCTTTTTTACAAATCATAAAGGAACACTCTCATTGACCACACCATCATTTAAACCAATGGTATTCATAGAATGTTGTACAAATGGTTCATCAGAAATGGTCAGTCAAGTCGCTACAGCCATCACAACTTTTTTCTTCAATCAAGCTATGATGACATTACTTGGTGAAAGTGGTGTTGCTGCTATGACAATTATGATCTATACTCAATTTCTCTTTACAACATTATATATTGGTTTTTCAATGGGTGTTGCACCTATTATTAGTTTCCAATATGGTGCTCAAAACTATAAATCACTTAAGAAAATATATAAAATATGTCTGACTTTTATTGGCATCAGTTCTTTGTGTATCTTTTTAGCTTCGCTATTTTCTAGATCTCAATTGATTCAACTTTTCACATCTTCAGATACATATGTTTATCAGATTGCATATTCAGGATTTACTATCTTTTTATTTCATTTTCTATTTATTGGTATGAACATCTTTACATCAGCAACCTTTACTGCCTTATCTAATGGGAAAGTATCTGCCTTCATTTCTTTCCTAAGAACATTTGGTTTTATTATGATTGGTTTACTTTTTTTACCAACATATTTCGGAGTGACTGCTGTATGGTTAACTGTTCCTATTGCCGAATGTCTTACTTCTTTAATATCTTTACTACTTATTTTCATATATCGCAAACAATATCATTATCTTTAATATGACAAAGACTATTTATTCATGAAGAATAGTCTTTTTTTAATTTATGCGACAAAGTATTTATCTTTTTATATTCAGAATTTATATATAGATTGTTCAATCATTTTCGTGTCAATAAAAAAATCATAATTTCAAGAAACAAAAGAAAGTCATTGTTATAAATTTATCTTTATTTTATATCTACATTTTTATTATAGTTTTGACTTCTTCTCATTTTTATAGATATGATTTAATGATAATCAAACAAAAATAGATGTTTTTTGAACATCTATCTTTTACTAATGATTTTTAGTTTTTGTATAATAACCTAGAACAAATAGTGAAGATATAAGAGAAATCAAGTAAAATATAAATAAAGTGGAATCCTCTGTTCGTACAGTGTCTTTATCCTCCAAATGACTGGAATTATCATTTGATTTCATTGGTTTATAAATTGCTTTTATAGTCATATCTTTAACAACATTTTGATAATTATCATCCCATTTTACAAATTCATACCCTTCCACATACGGTACCAATGGCGGTGTAGCTGCTTCTCCATGTCTCACATTTTCAGTTTTCAATATATGATTATTCATATCTACAAATGTAACAGTGTGAAAATTTTGTGTACTTTCCATTTCTTCTTCATACGCTATTGCATAAGTAGAAAAACGATCTGTCTGAAAACTTATCATATCATTTTGAATGGTTACAGGAAGCAATTCAGCGTTTCCATTATGCACACGAATGATATGAAATTTTCTTTGATTACTCAATAAATTCTGTTGAATTTTAACTGTCCATTCTGTATTATTTGGCAACACAGAAACATTTCCTAAAATATCACTTCCAGTTTTCAAGACTACACTTAAATCAAGGTACTGAGTAATCTTAATCTGACTTTTATTTTGTAAAGAAAGATTATCCAAAAGTATTTCTATTTTATCAATTGTAACTTGATCAATAGAATTTTTATCTATCATTTTTGCTGTTGGTTCTATAGTTATCGGTTTTCCATGAGTTAATGCCTGTTCAATAGCATTGATTGTATCTGAACTCATTGCACCTTCTGGTACATTAGAGTCAATAACAGAGTTTAATAGTTCTTTTAAGACTTCTAATGATTTTTGATCCACTGTTACTTGTGTGCTGTCAAGTGATTCATCTATTGCTGGTAGACTTGATATGATAATGGGCTTCACCACTGTTACATTGCAAGTTGCTGATTGACCAGCTGAAGATGCTGTAATGACAGCATTACCTTCTTTTAACCCTTGAACAACTCCTTGTTCATTAATTTCTGCAATTGATGAATCAGAAGTAATCCACATTATTTTTGAAGTGGCTTGTGATGGACTTATAGTTGCAAGGAGTTGAAATTCCTTTCCATTTTCTAATAAGAGTTTACTTTTATTTAAAGTTATCTTTTCTGCTTGAATTTCTTTTTTAAACTTCGCTCCTTTATACAAAAAGGATGGCAACTGAGTATTGTTACTCATTATCTGTTCAAACTCAATAATAGAATTTTTTTGATCATAGTTAAATAATAAACATGTAGAGTACGTATATACATACAATTGATGATTATATTTTACAGAACCATCACTATGAATGATATGATAAGAATCAAGATGATTATCTGATACAGTCATATCCTGAATAGTCACTTTTCCATTTTTATCAATAACGATACTATTATCTTTTGAATCAACGTATGTCCCTGCAAAAAGAGAACGATCAAAAGAACTTCCACTCTTTTCTCCAAAATCAATATTTGCATTATTATTTAACCCAGCACTTTGGATTGAAAGATAACTATAAGAATCTCTAGATTGATTCAATACAGAAGCAGGTATCTTTGTACATTTGTTAGAATCCAATTCCACACTATAAACTCCCCAGTCATTTTGAAAACTCACATGAATATCAGAAGCATCAAGCTGCTGATTATTTTCTACAAAAGAATCTATTTTTAAATAGACATCTTGTGAATCATTTTCTAAAGTGATGTATGTTTTATCAAATCCGCCAAATTGAAGGGGTGTTGGTGAATAAGGAGTCCAATCATTTCCATTATAACTTATTGAAAAAGTCAGTGCATGATTGAAACCAGTCTCAGCATGTCCCACTATCCCTAAAGACAACATCAAAACAAATACTGCAAAAACACAAAACACCTTTCTTAATTCTTTCATTACATTCTCTCCCTTTGTCATAATATAAAAACGCAAACTATTTCCACACGAAAAATAGAATGCGTAATTGACTACAGGTATATCAACATTATCATATTGGCAACTGGCTATCCTACTTCAACAAGCTTAGACCCTATAGTTTTGCGTACTCCATTTTTCAATGGGCTTGCTATTTACATATTTATTATATGCACATATATACAACAACGTCAATAAAATAATCCATTATTAAAATATTATGTTTAAATACCTTTATTCAAATTCGTTTGTTCTTGCTACTTCTCTAATCCATGAAGCAGATTTCTTTTCTTTACGTTTATATCCATCATCTAAACAGACTCTAACAAATCCATAACGATTCTTAAAAGCATTACACCAAGACCAGTTATCAATAGCTCCCCAATAATGGTATCCTAAACAGTTGGCTCCATCTTCAATTGATTTAGCAATCCATTCCAAATGATCTCTCACAAACTCAATTCGATAATCATCTTGAATTGTTCCACTATCATCCATGAACTTCTCTTCACCTTCAACACCCATACCATTTTCAGAAATAAAGAATGGCAAATCAGGACATTCCGTTTTGATTTTCATTCCAAAATCATAAATTCCTTTTGGATAAATTTCCCAGCCACGATGAACATTCATTTTTCTTTCTGGCCAGATATAAGGTTTTGCAATACATGGTAAACCATTTTCATCAAATTTTGAATCTGGTGCCTGGACTCTTGTTGGCTGATAATAGTTAAACCCTAACCAGTCGACCTTTCCTTGTGCTAAAATCGCTTCATCACCAGGACGTCTATCAATTTCTACTTTCCAGTCATTTTCAACAGTATCCAATACATCTTGAGGCAAATGTCCATGCGCCACAACATCTAACCACCAGCGATTATGCAATCCATCAGTCATACGGACTGCTTCTAAATCTTCTGGTGATGGATTTTCTTTTGTATAAGGAGGTGCAAAACAATTAATCATACCAATCTTGGCACCTTCAATTAATTTTCCTTCTTCTTGAAGTTTTCTAAAATTCATCACTGCTAAACAATGGGCCAATGTAATTCCATATTGAACATTGATAGATTGTTTGAAGTCATGTAAATATGGGTACCAAGCTCCATGTAAGAATTGTTGTTCTGGTTCTACAATTGGTTCATTGAAAGTAAACCAGTATTTCACTTTCATACCAAACTCTTCCATTGCCTTTTTGACAAAGTTTGCATATGCTTCTACTACTTCCCTATTTTGCCAGCCACCACGCTTAATTAAGTACTCTGGCATATCAAAGTGATACATATTCATATAAATATCAATCCCATTTTCATTCGCACAATCAATTAATTTATGATACCATGCAGCTCCTTCTGGATTAATATTGCCATCTTGATCTAATAATCTTGTCCATTGCATAGATGTTCTAAATGATTTAAAATTCAAACTTTTTAATAACTTAATATCCTCTTCATATTTATGATACATATCATTTCCAACATATGAACCGACATTATTATGGAAGGCATTGATTTCCTGATCAGAATACATATCCCAATATGAACGAAGTCTTCCACCAACGTTCCATGATCCTTCAGTTTGTGGTCCAGACATTGCTGCACCAAAGAAAAAATCTTTAGGTAATTTTATTGTCATTGTTATTCCTCCTTAATTTACACCCCTATTATATTTGAAAATGATATAAGGGTAAACAAATATTGAATTGTTTCAAAATAATTTCATAAACATTTCATAAAATCTTACTTTTATGAAACTTCGTTTCATGATATACTAATACTGGTGATAAAAATGAGCATAATGACACAGTTAGAATTTGAATTAGAGTTTTCCGAATCTGAAAAAGAGATTGCAAAATATATTTTAAATCATGGTGAAGCTGTTTTAAGTATGTCCGTTAAAGAACTTGCTAAACATACTTATACATCTCCAGCAACAATAGTAAGACTATGCAAAAAAATTGGTCTAGAAGGATACAATGACTTTAAAATCAAATATTCTGCTGAACTTCAATATGATTTACAACACACTGATCGTATAGATGTCAATTTCCCATTTCAAAAAGATGACTCACATCCTTTGATTTGTCATAAGCTGGCTTCACTTTCGCAAGAAGTCATTGCTGATACAGTTAAACTTATTGATTTTAATCAGCTTCATCAAATTGTTGATTTAATATATCACTATCCAACAATTGATATCTATGGTTCGGGAAATTCTTTATTGGCTGCTATGAGCTTTCAACATAAGATGATGAGAATTTCAAGAGATGTGAATTTAAGAGTATTACATGGCGAACAGATTTTCATGTCCTATAATACAAACCCTGATAGAATTGGAATGATTATTTCTTATTCAGGTGAAACCAATGAAGTGATTCAAATTGCTCAAACTTTAAAAGAAAAGAAAACACCACTTATTGTTTTAACTTCTATTGGCGATAATCGTTTATCTCATTACGCTGATTATATCTTAAATATAGGTTCTCGTGAAAAAATATTTACAAAGATTGCACCATTTGCTTCACAAATCTCTATGGAATATCTATTAAATGTTATTTTTTCATGTCTTTTTCAAAAAGATTATGAACAAAACATCCAAAATAAAGTTGGCTATGATAAAAAGAATGACTCTCGTCATCCTCAATCAAGTCCAGTGAGTGATTAAAAGCATCCTTAAGGATGCTTCAGATTGTTGACAAAGTGGTACTCCAAAACGAGTATCGCTTTTCTTTGTGTGTTTCAAAGCGGGAAATCATCATTTTCAACCAATTATGAATGGTATTTGATGAAGTTTTCCAACTCCACCTTGCCATTCTTTTTAAATTATGACATGCAAAAATCATCAGCGCTTGATGCTGATTTTTTTCTATTCCTCGCAATCTTGTATATCTTAAATTATGCTGCTCCTTACAATCTCCAAATACCCGTTCTATACTTTCCTTACGCTTTGGATATAATTCTTTCCATTTTGGAGTATGCCGTATCTCATCCATGACTTCTTCTCGATATTCTTCCCATACATGGCGTGTAATCACTTTTTGATAATTCTTTGATTGTGTACATTTTTCTAAAAATGGGCATTCCTTACACTCTTTTGGATTTGATTTATATTCTTTATAACCCAATTTATTCGTATTGCTATATTCCAGTAACTTTATATTTGGACATATGTAACAGTCATATCTTTCATCATATACATATTCGTATTTCTTAAAAAAACCTTTCTTCGTCATTGGTCTTTTGTATGGCGCATACATTTTTTGCTTGTGTTCTAATATTGTCTTGCATACTGCTGGTGTGATGTACCCTGCATCTAAACATAGATTCTTGATTTGGTCTTTATACTTTTTATTTAATAAATGATATGCTGGAAAGAAAGATACACTATCATGTACATTTCCAGGCACACATAGACTTAATACCACAAATCCATTCTTATCACAGAATGTTTGGTGAGAATAGGCAAAGCATCCGCTTTCTCCATCGGTTTTACTAACCTTAATATGCTTCGTTTCTATATCTTTTTTCAGTTCTCCACTTTTTTCATCAAAATTGAACTCTTCTTTCTCATTTGATTTCAATGGCTTTTTCCCATGTGCTTCTCTATCTTTATTGATTTCATCTAACAACTCATCTTCATACACCTTTTTTACTATTGCGACTTCTTTATCTAAACACTTATTTTTGTTTGCGTTTGCTTTTTGATGTGTTGAATCCCCAAAAATTGTTTCCATATCCACAAATCCATATCCCATAGCCTGCCTTAATATTTCATCAAATATCTGTTCAAATACATCGCTGTCACTATATCTTCTCATGTAATTTTGACTCCATGTAGAATAATTAGGAACTTCCTCATCCATAGAAATACCCAAAAACCATCGATACGCTAAATTGACTTGTATCTCCCTACATGTTTTCCTCATCGAATGAATTCCAAAAGTGATATTAATAAAAACCATTTTAAAAAGTACCACAGGATCAATGCTGGGTCTGCCAAAATTGCTGTATAGTTCTTTTACTAAGGGATAAATAAAATCCCAGTCTATACAGGAATCTAGCTTTCTTACATCATGATCTTGTGGTACTAAACCTTCTATTGTATTTAAAATTATATTATCATGTTTACCTATTCTTCTTGTCATTGTCATATGTATTTTCTCCTACTCAACCTATACATATTATACCATTTTTCCATTATAAAAGACAGTAAGAGCCACATGTTTTAGGTTGAGTAGTCATCTTACTGCCTTATTTATTCTATCATATTAAGTAAAGCCTGTCGACCTTCTTTGTCAACAGGCTGAAGCATCCTTAAGGATGCTTTTAAAATAATGTTAATTGCTCAAATTTTTGTTGATGTGTCTTATAAGCTTTAATAATATCATCCATTTTATATAATAAACCATATTTCTTACACTCTCTTTGAAAAACCCTCCACAAATGGCTTGCTTTTAGACAGTTGCAGTTATATCTACTTCCATAATATTTCATATATTTTTCTTTAAGACCAGGAAAAAATTCATCTAATTTTTCATAGTAATAATCTCTTTGTCGATCTCTCAAGGTCACCCCAAAATAAGCATGAATAAACTTAGCTTCATGAAGATGCGCCAATCTCACCATTTGAATAACATTGTCTTCAGTATCATTAATAAATGGTAAAACAGGACCCATTAAAATACCAGTAAAGAGACCAGCCTGGCTCATTTTTTTAATTGCTGCAAAACGCTTTGATGATACACAAACATGAGGTTCAATAATTTTAGATAAAGTATCATCATATGTCGTAATTGTCATCTTTACAATGACATCATTATATTTTTGAATTTCTAAAAACAAATCAATATCTCTAACAACCAAATCACTCTTTGTTTCTAAAGAAACACCAAAACGATAATCTCTAATTAACTGGAGAGCTCCTCTTGTTATTTCTTCTTTTTTTTCATATTGATTATAGCTATCACTCATTGCTCCAATTCCTACAACACCCTTTTGTCTTTTTTTCATCAATTCTAAACTCAATATATCTAAAGCTTTCTCTTTCTTTTTGACGATATCAAATTCATCGTTTTGATAACATTCACTTCGACTATCACAATAAATACACCCATGGTGACAGCCACGATATAAATTCATATTATAGTCATTTCCAAACCATACATTGGCATATTTATTTTTTGATAATATTGTTTTGGCTGGTATTGTTTGCATGTCTTTCTCCTTCTTATCTTTTGATTATTATAACATGAGAAAAAAGAAAAGAACTGAAAATTTTCAGTTCTCATTCATTTATTTTCTTTTATCATTTTTGTCATCAGTATCATCATGATCACTCGTTGCGATTTTTCCACCTAGAAAACCTGCCAACAAACTCTTTAAATCAATACCAATAGACTCATTCATTCCTTCACTCACTTGAGTTGCAGTTGTTACAATATCAGAAACAAGTTTAGCACTGTTACCTTCACCATACATTGTAATCTTATCAACATTCTCAAGAGGTTTAGCAGCAGCTTCAACAGCTTTAGGCAACATATTAAAATACATTTCCATAACGGCTGCCTCACCGTATTTTTTCATCGCATCAGCTTTCTTATTAAGAGCCTCTGCTTCTGCCATCCCTTTTGCTTCAATTGCTTTGGCCTCTGCTTCACCTTTTGCTTGAATCCCAGCTGCTTCTTGTTCCATTTGATATTTTATAGCTTCAGCTTGAGCCTTTTGTGCTTCAGCATCTTTTTGCATTTCAAACAATTGTGCTTCTGCCTCTTTTTGACGTTTATATAATTCAGCATCTGCTCTTTGTTGAGCAGCAAATTTTTCTGCTTCAGCTTGCTTCTTGATTTTTGCATCAAGTTCTTGTTCTGTAACTTCAACGTCTTTACGTCTCAATTCAATTTCTTTTTCTTGTTTCATAATATTTGCATCAGCTGTTGCAATTTCAATTGACTTACGAGATTGTTCCTCTTGAATCTTATAAGCAGCATCAGCTTCTGCCTGCTTAGCATCCGCAATTTTCTTTAACTCAGCCTGTTTAATAGCCAACTCATTATTACGCTCTGCAATCTTTGTATCTGCATCAACTCTTGCATCATTCGCTTCTTGAGATGCTTTGGCTTGAGCCTGAGCAATATCTCTTTCACTCACAGCACGAGAAATTGCCGCATTTTTTTGAATCTTTACAATATTGTCAACCCCAAGATTTTCAATAACACCATTGCCATCAACAAAATTCTGAACATTAAACGAAACAATATCCAAACCCATCTTTGCCAAATCAGGTTCAGCATTCTCCTTTACCAATTCAGCAAACTTTTGACGATCAGAAACCATCTCCTCTAGATTCATACGGCCAACAATTTCACGCATATTCCCCTCTAAGACTTCTCTTGCCACATTAGCAATATATTCAACTGGTTTATTTAAAAAGTTTTGAGCTGCGAGATTTAATCTTTCTGAATCATCACTAATCTTGATATTAACTGCTGCATCAACATTAATATTGATATAATCAGCAGTTGGCACAGCATTTGATGTTTTCACATCAATAGGAATTAACTGTAAATTCAATTCGTCCTTCTTTTCCAAAAAAGGAATTTTCACTCCTGCTTTTCCAATTAAAACCTTTGGCTGTTTTCTTAGCCCTGAAATAATATAAGCAGTATCTGGTGATGCTTTGACATATCCTGTAACAATAACTATGAGAATAAGTACAGCAACAATAACACCAATAATAACTGCCAAATTATTTGATAGCATATCTATAAATTCCATATATATCCCTCCATTTACTATCATATATATTTTACCACTTCCTTATTCATGTAGGCAACAAATATCGACAAAATCGTATCTCCAAAAAAAATAGGAACCCTAAGTTCCTACAAATTTCATATATCACTAAGGTGCAACAGGTGCACTTGGAGCTTGTGGCACTGCTGGTGCATCTGGTGCATCTGAAATCCCAAAACCACCAAAAGAAACCAAATCACCAAAAGTCACACCAAATCGAAACCATCCATTTTGATCAATATAAACAATTTGATACCATTTATGATTTCCATCTTCTTTTAAATATTCTGTATTTCTTTCCATTGCAAAACCTATACCAGTAAGAACAACACCAATTCCTAACATTAATGCAATTGCTGGAGCAACCAATTTATGCATTCCCATTGTTTTTAACATACAACGCCCACCTTTCTTAATATTTGAACACTAAATTCCTTAACATAAACTGTCATCTTTTTAGAATATGCAAGAATTGTTCCTGATACTCGATAAGTTAGGGCGATCCCAATAAGTCCAACAGCTCCAAATATTGCGCTCACACCTAATTGTGTAATTCCTAAAGAGACGGATTCTGTAAACAGTACAAATGAACCAAAAATCCCAACAATAAAACTCATAGAGCCAGCCAGTCCTAACGCAACTGTTATGATAGGAACACACCAAATTAAAATATATGCTGCCAACAACAAGCATAACCAAGCAGCCATTAAAGAACCCCAAAGAGGAAAACCTAATATTAATAAAATACTCACCCAAGCAGATGTTGTTGTTTTCATCTTTTTAATTTCAATAATTTCCTCATTCCCCTTAACATTCGCAACTGTTTCTTGAATGCTTCCTAGTTTTGAGATAGCATCCTCTTCACTATATCCATCTTCCATTAAATCAGCAATGATTTCTTCATAATAAGTCATCACTTGTGTAACAGTACTATAAGTTTCATCTTTTAATTCTGCTTCTAATTTTTCAATAAATTCTTTTTTAGTCATGATTTAACTCCCCTTCTATATAATGATATATATTTTCTATTTGATTCCAGCCAGATAAGAAATCCTGAATATGTTCCTGTCCATTTGCTGTTAACTTATAATATTTTCTAAGTCGACCATTATGTTCTACAGTATATGTCTCTACATAAGAATGATTTTCTAATCTTTTTAAAATTGGATAAAGCGTTGATTCAGATATATCTATACATTGACTCACATCTTTAATAATCTGATAACCATATGAATCTTTCTGAATTAAACTTGCCAATACACAAAACTCTAAGAACCCCTTTTTTAATTGTGTATCCATCAATATACCTCCTTATATCTTATACTATACATTACATAGTATAATGTGTCAAGAGGTATCATAAAAAAAGATACCTCATAACGAAGTATCTTAATCATTTCATAAAAAAAGTCCAATATCCTTGAATAAATATGAAAATAATAATACATGGTAAGATATACTTTAAATAAACTTTTGTCCATTTTGGAAAATGAATCCCTTGACCAGTATTCGCTTCTTCTAAAAAATTTTCAAATCCCCACCCATAGCGAGATGTACAAAAAATCAAATAAGCAAGTGATCCTAGTGGCAGAAAATTATATGTTACAAAGAAATCTTCTAAATCCTGAATATATGTTCCTGCTCCAAAAGGATGAAAGCCACTTAAAACATTAAATCCTAAAGCACATGGTAATGAAAGAAACAAAATCAAAACCAAATTAACAAATACAGATTTCTTTCTTGTCCACCCAAACAAATCAATACCAAAAGATATAATGTTTTCAAATACAGCAATAATTGTAGACATGGCTGCAAAACTCATAAAAACAAAAAATAAACTTCCCCAAAGCTGTCCCATCCACATTTCATTAAAAATACTAGGTAAAGTAATAAAGACAAGACCAGGTCCACTTTCAGGATTTACACCAAAAGCAAAACAGGCTGGAAAAATAATTAAACCTGACATCAAAGCAACAAGTGTATCTAATGTACAAACACTCATTGTTTCGCCTAATAAACGACGTTCTTTGCCTATGTAACTTCCAAATATAGCAATAGCTCCAATCCCTAAACTCAAGGTGAAGAATGCCTGTCCCATAGCTGCAAATATAACCTCCAAGACTCCATATCTAGCAATAGAATCTAAATTAGGAATTAAATAGAAAGCTAAACCTTCACCGCCACCAGGTAAAGTGATAGCACGAACAACCAAAATCAAAATAATGACAAATAATGATGACATCATAATCTTTGTCATCTTTTCAACACCATTTTGTAGTCCTAATGAACAAACACCAAATCCTAATGCAACAACAACAATCATCCAAAAAACCTGCATAAATGGATCTTGTAAAGATTGATTAAAGATATCTCCCACTTGAGTTGGTGTTATACCATTAAATTCTCCCTTGATCATCTTCAAGAAATAAGCAAGCATCCAGCCACCAACTGTTGTATAAAACATCATCAGCATATAATTTCCAGCTGCCTGAAAATAGCCAACACCTTTCCAGATTTTCTGCCCTGGCTTTAAAGTTGTTAAAGCAGAAACGGCACTTTTTTGACTTGCTCTTCCAACCGCAAATTCCATTGTCATGATTGGTGCTCCTAATAGAATTAAAAACAACAAATAAATTAAAACAAACAGAGCACCACCATATTGCCCTACCACATAAGGAAATCGCCATACATTTCCTAATCCAATCGCACACCCAGCTGAAATCAAAATAAAGCCAAAACGCGATGAAAATTTCTCTCTAGCCATAAAACCTCTCCTTTTTTCATGCCTTTTTATTCTACAATAAATCTCATAAAATGTGAACCCATTAAGAAAAAGAAAAAGTGATGAGAAAATCTCATCACCACATACTAATTAATAGTTTTCAGTCATTCTTTCAAAAAATGCTTTTGGATAACCACAAGTTGGACATCTTTCTGGCGCTTCTTCACCTTCGTAGATAAATCCACATTGTCTACACTTCCATCCCTTTGGTGCATCTCCTTTGAATGTTTTACCATTCTTATATGAATCCAATAATTTTAAATAACGTGCTTCATGTGATCTTTCCACTTTACCAACGTTTTCAAATTTAATTGCTAATTCTTCAAATCCTTCTTCTCTTGCTTCCTTAGCCATTCTTGCATACATATCTGTCCATTCTTCATTTTCACCAGCAGCTGCAGCAACTAAGTTTTCATCAGTCGCTCCAATACCATGAAATTCAGAGAACCACATTTTTGCATGTTGTTTTTCTTGATCTGCAGTTTCATCAAAAATAGCAGCGATTTGTTCTAAACCTTCTTTTCTTGCCATTTCTGCGAAATACGTATATTTGTTTCTTGCTTGTGATTCACCAGCAAATGCTTCCATTAAATTCTTTTCTGTTTTTGTACCTGCATATTTTGAATTTTTTTCTTCTTCTACTTTTTCAAATTTATCAGCTGAAACTTTACAAATTGGACATACTTCTGGAGGTGTATCTCCTTCATGTACATACCCACATACTTTACATACCCATTTAGCCATAATTAAATTTCCTCCTTCATTTTTTCATCTGTCTTTATTATACTACAAAAATTGGCAAAATCAAGAACTTTTTTAATAATAGTAATTATTACTATTAAATAATTATATTATTTAATATTTTTGATATGCTTTTTTATAAATACAATCATATCCAACATAATTATTTTAAAAAGCAATCTCTATACTAATATGATCATATCCATATTTAACATATGTCAGTGATTTAAAAAAAGACCACTCCCTTATTTCATTTTGATTGTCAAAATATGGAACATAAAATGAGTAGGAAAATTGTTTTTTCGTTATAAGTAGTGTATAATGGCTTTGTTAAAGGAAATATAACTCAAGTAGTGACTTTTATAAGCATTAACTTATATATTCTTTTGACAAATTTAAGGAAGCGTCGTATTCAAAAGAAACGACAGTGGAGGAGAAAAATGAATAAACAAAAAACAAAGAACCTTTCGTTCATGTCGCTATTTATAGCGATAGAAATTCTCATGGTTATGGTGCCTTTTCTTGGTTTCATTCCAATTGGACCTTTACGTGCAACAACATTGCATATTCCTGTTATTATCGCAGGAATTGTTCTTGGAAAAAAACAGGGAGCAGGCATAGGACTAGTATTTGGTATCTCTAGTTTAGTTATCAATACTATTCAACCAACCTTGACTTCTTTTGTCTTTTCACCTTTTATCAGTAAATCTTTGATGAGTGCATTCATTGCAATTGTGCCAAGAGTTCTTATCGGATATATTGCTGGTCTTCTTTTTGAAAAGTTAAAAGATAAAAATGAATTCATGGCAATGATTGTTGGTTCTTTTTTAGGTGCTATGACAAATACAGTTTTGGTATTAGGTGGTATTTATTTTATCTTTGGTTCTCAATATGCGAGTGCTATTGGTAAAGATTTAAGTGCTTTATTCCCTTACCTTATTGGTATTATAACAACAAGTGGCTTATTAGAAGCTATTGTTGGAACCATGATTGCAGTTATGGTCTCACGTATATTAATAAAATTAAAATAAAGAAATGAGGTTTATTGTATGTCTAAAAAGATTATTGTTGGAATAACTGGAAGTATTGCAGCATATAAAGCTATCCAATTGATTAGTGATTTAACAAAAAAAGATTATCATATTGAAGTCATGATGAGTGAGAGTGCTGCAAAATTTATCACACCAGTTTGTATTCAATCACTTACAAAAAGAAAAGTTTATATTGATACTTTTGATGATGAGAATCCTGCTATCATTACACATGTTGATATTGTCAAAGATGCTGATTTATTTATAGTCGTTCCAGCAAGTGCACATACGATTGCCAAATTAGCTTATGGGATGGCAGATAACATGTTAACAAGTGCTTTCTTAGCAGCAACTTGTCCAAAATTGATTGCGCCTGCTATGAATGTTCACATGTTTGAAAATCCTATAACTCAAAAAAATATGCAATCTTTAAAAGAGACTGGTGTATTGTTTGTAGAACCTACTTGTGGTTTATTAGCATGTGGCGATATAGGACGTGGAAAACTGGCTGATCAAGAAGATATTATGGAAATGATACATTATGCCTTGTCTAAAAAAACATTAACAGGTAAAAAGATTTTAGTGAGTGCTGGACCTACACAAGAAAGTATTGACCCCGTTCGTTATATTACAAATCATTCAAGTGGCAAGATGGGGTATGCCATCGCTAAAGCAGCCTTTTGTTTAGGAGCAGATGTTACACTTGTCAGTGGCCCTACTTATCTCAAAAAACCATATGGCATCAATTGCATAAACGTTGTGAGTGCGGATGATATGTATCAGGCTATTCATGAGATTTCAAAACAACAAGATTTTATCATTATGTCAGCCGCAGTTGGAGATTATGCTAGCCAAAATATCGCAGATCAAAAAATCAAGAAAAATGATCATAAAATGACTTTAGAACTTATAAAAAATAAAGATATTTTATTTGATTTAGGTCAAAAAAAATTACCACAGCAGATTCTATGTGGTTTTGCAATGGAAACCAGTGACTTGATTGAACATGCTCAGGATAAATTGAAGAAAAAGAATTGTGATATGATTGTTGCTAATCATTTAAAAACAGATGGTGCTGGCTTTCAAGGGGATACAAATATTGTAACATTTATAACTCAAGATAGTATGAAAGATTATGGATTATTATCTAAGGATGAGCTTGCTTATGAAATTTTAATGACATTAAAAAAGATGGAGGAATCATTATGTTAGTTGCTATCGATATTGGTAATACAAATATTACAATGGGAGTTTATGACCGAGATCAGTTAATTGGTAATTATCGTTTAACAACAAAGTTTCAAAGAACATCTGATGAATATGGATTCATGTTATTATCTTTCTTAAATGCATCTTCAATTGAAGTTGAACAAATCGAGGATATTATTATTAGTAGCGTCGTTCCAAAAATCAACTATTCTTTTACCAACTGTATTAAAAAATATCTTCATAAGAATCCTATATTTATTGGTCCAGGTGTCAAAACAGGTATTGATATTCGCATTGACAATCCTTCAACACTTGGTGCCGATCGATTAGTAGATGCAGCTGGTGCCTTTTATACTTATGGTGGACCTTGTTTGGTCATTGATTTTGGAACAGCAACAACTTATGATGTTGTTACTGCTAAGGGTGAGTTTATAGGGGGAGCAACTGCTCCTGGTATTGGTATATCAACAAATGCCCTTTCCTCACAAGCTGCTAAATTGCCAGAAATCGAAATTCAAAAACCTAATAAAATTATTGCTAAGAATACAATTAAAAGTATGCAGGCTGGAATTGTTTTCGGATATATTGGTCAAACTGAATATATTATTAGAACGATTAAAGAAGAATATGGAGAAAACCTAAAAGTCATTTCAACAGGTGGTTTAGGACGTATTATTGCAAGCGAAACTGATGAAATTGATATTTATGATGTTGATTTAACATTCAAAGGACTTAAAATTATATACGATAAAACGAAAAAGAACATATATATTTAATTATAAAAAGAGATAAGAACTCAGTTTTCAACTGAAGTCTCATCTCTTTTTTCATTATATAACATAAACAGAAGCCTAGCGATAATGACTTCTTTAGAAAATAATGTAAGAAATTTCTCAACATCGACCTTCTCTTCTGCAGGATACAGCATACCATGCAACAAACGTCCTACAACACCTAACTTATTAATATTCTTTAATGTTTTAGATATTTCATCTGTTGAACGTAATGATACCATTTGATATTCTGGATTTGTGTATTTTTCAAAATCCTTTAACAAATCTTGAACCACCAAATCAAACTGATAAACATAACTTGGATCACGCCCTACAAGTTCTAATGTCCAGTCTAAAGCTACAAATAAATAATCATTTTCACTTAAAGGCTGATCCTTATGAGCCTCCATGAATCTATAAACAAGATTACCACCTGTATCACTTCTAAACATTTTACGCATATAACGTTCTAAATAAAGAATATCTTTATAAAAAACATGAAACAAAGGTGATTCAAACTGCTGAAATGTATATTTTACCCCCAAGTAATCACCAAAACATTTCATGGCTGTTTGATAACCCAAACGTTTATTTCTATCTAATGCTTCACGACTAAAGTCCATGAATCCACCTAAATCCACATAAGGCATTGTATATGTGATATGAGGACGATTGACATAATGTTTATGAGTTGCTTCTTTACTATTCATATCCACAACAATAATCTCATCAGCACCCATATCAAAAGCGAGGTCAATTGGAACATTATCATAATAACCACCATCTATAAAGTCTTCGTTTTGAATTGAATGAATTGGAAAAACTGGAAAACATGATGCACTTGCAATGAGATAATCAAATATATATTGTTTGTTCATTTCTTCTTTGGTAATGAATAATGGTTTTAATGATGGATAATGAACTGTACACAAGCCAAAATCAATTGGTGATGATAAGAGTTGTTCTTCTTTTAACAAACTTCGAATAAGTTCCTTTAATGGTGTAATATCAGCCCCTTTTTCTTTTATATATTTCTTAAAAAAAGAAATAATTAAGTTAGATTGATTTAACATAGTATCTAAATCAAATTGAAAATCTGGTTGAAAGCCACCAGCAAAGACTTGAGAAATATCTATATGGTTCCAAAGTTTTTCCAAAGCCTCTAAATCTTGTTGAGCTAATAAACATCCATTCATTGCCCCTATTGATGTTCCTGTCACAATTTGGTAATCAATACCCAACTCACTAAGTGCTTTCATGAAACCAGCTTCATAAGCACCTTTAGATCCGCCACCAGCTAATACCACTGCACGTTTCATAATTAAACCCCTTTTCTTCCACTCACTTCTATCATATTTTTATAATCTTCTAAATATGAATCAAATTGTTCAAAGGATGACAAACGATACTCCCAGTTTGGCGAACCTATCTTACCAGGTACATTAAATCGTGCTGATGTATCACACCCCATCATATCCCATACTGGAACAATAACATGCATTGCTTCTAAATCTAAACAGTAATGAATGATTTTTTGATAATCGTGAACCTCATCATAATTAGCAATATATGTGGATACTTTTTTATAGTCTTCTTTTTCTAATGAATCTAACCAGCCAACAAGTGTATCATTATCGTGTGTACCAGTGTAAACAACAACCTTATGAAAATCAAAATCATAACAATAATGAAACTGAAAAACATACATTCCTTTCAAATGATAATGATCTCTTAAATCATAAACCTGATGACGAAGTTCGCCTAAATCTTCAGCGAGAATAGATAGTTCTGGAACCTTATTAAACAAAGTATCAAACAATTGATAACCAGGAGCTTCTATCCAATCACCAATAATAGCTGTTGATTCACTTTCAGGAATTTTCCAATACGTATCAAAGGCTCTAAAATGATCAATCCGTACTGTATCATAAATTTGTGAAGCTGCTTTCATACGTTCAACCCAAAAGTCAAACTGATGTTTAGATAAATACTCCCAATCATAAAGTGGATTTCCCCATCTTTGACCAAATTTACTAAAATAATCTGGTGGAACTCCTGCTACAAATGATGGCTTTCCATCTTCTTCCAAAAGAAAACATTGTTGATTCACCCAAACATCAACTGAATCTAAACCAACATAAATTGGCATATCTCCAATAATTGAAATACCTTTTTGATTTGCATAATTTTTTAATGCATTCCATTGTTTAAAGAAATAATATTGTAAGAAGATTTGATAATTAATTTCCTTTAAAAATGGTGTTAAAGAAAATGATAAATCACGATAATAATACTTATATTCGTCTTCCCATTCAACCCATGATTTTTGATGATTATGATCTTTAAAAACTTTAAAAACTGCATAAAGATGTACCCAATCATTTTCTTTTACAAAACGTTGATACTCATCAGTTTCCTCAAAACGTTCAAAAGCTTTCAAATATAATTTCTCTTTAACGTGTCTTACTTCTTTATAATCCACAAAATGATAAAGCGTATGAAAAGATGTCACTTCTTCAGCCAATAATAAATTATCTTCTACCAATCCAGCAAGACTTAAATAAATTTCATCTCCAGCATGAGTTGATAATGGCTGATATGGGGAATTTCCATAGCCTAATGGATTTAATGGTAAAATCTGCCATAGTGTTATTGATGCGCTAGCCATCTTATCAACCAGCTCATAAGCATGTTGACCAAAATCACCAACACCATAACGTCCTGGCAAAACTGATATCGGAAATAACAATCCTGCTTGTTTTTTCATAAATTCACCTAATATCCTAAATAGTCTTCAACAATGATGACTTTCATACGATTAACCTTCCCTTGATATCCTAATTTAACAAAACTGCTACAAATTCTTTCTGGACTATGGCATTCCATACATCTGCCTGTTTTTACACAAGGTGTTTTTTTATTTAAACGAATAGCGTTTGCTGGAGCACTACAATTTTTAATATGTGACAATGCACCTGCTTCATCTTGACAGATTTTATTCAATCCAGCAATCACAATAACCTCTTTTGGTCCAAATATCATTGCTGCTACACGATTCCCTGTTCCATCAACATTATACAAACATCCATCCATAGTTAAAGCGTTTGTACTCGTAATGAATAAATCAGCATAAAATGCCTCACGAAAACGATCTTCCATAACATCTCTTGACAATCCTTCTTCATATCGATCAATAAAATGGACATCACTCGTACGCAATAAATCAACAACACCCATTTGATTCAGCGTTACACTTCCACCAACAGCAACTTTCTTACCATCTTTTAAAATACTTTTTAAATAAGTCTCCAATTCTGTTTGATTTTTCACAAACATTAAAGTCATATTATTTGCCTCAAAAGATTTAATCAATTCTGTCTCTTTGATTTTCAATAAAGTCTTTAAATTCTCTTCCATCTTTCTTCCCTCCACAATTCTTATGACAATCTGAACAATTATGGCAATGTCCTTTTTTTATGATACGATAAGCCAAAATAATACATATACATAAAACTATAATAACAATGATATCAACTCTATTCATAGAAATAAATTTCCTATCTGATATATCAGCATAGCAACTAAATATGCCATCCCAGTTTGAAATCCAGCAGTTAATAAAGCCTGTAACCAACTACCTAGTTCTCTCTTTGTAGCAGCAAATGCTGCAATACAAGGCATATACAAAACAGTAAATACCAAGAATGCAAATGCACTCATAGGAGTAAATATTCCTGCCAAAGCACTATTTAAAGAAGTAGCTGTATTTGTTGCAGTTAAAACACTTAAGGTAGAAACAACAGATTCTTTTGCAGTAATCCCAGTCATTAATGCTGTTGAGGCACGCCAATCATTAAATCCAAGTGGCTTAAATATAGGCGAAACAAATGTACCAATTGCTGCTAAAATACTTTGACTGCTGTCCTCTATCATTTCAAATTGGAAGTTAAAACTTTGTAAGAACCATATCACAATAGAAGCTATAAAAATCACTGTAAAAGCTTTACGAATAAAATCTTTTGCCTTATCCCAAACATTTAGCATAACATTTTTAGCAGTTGGAATACGATATGCTGGTAATTCCAATACAAATGGGACAGGCTCTCCTAAAAAAATTGTATTTTTCAACAGCAAAGCTGAAACAACAGCAACAAGTATACCAATACAATAGATTGTAATCATAACTATAGCAGCTTTACTTGGAAAAAATGCTGCTATAATCATTCCATAGATAGGCAATTTAGCACTACATGACATAAATGGTGTTAATACTATTGTCATTTTACGATCACGATCACTTGATAATGTACGTGTAGCCATTATAGCTGGTACACTACATCCAAAACCTATCAGCATTGGAACAAATGATCTGCCAGATAAGCCAATTTTCCTTAAAGCCTTATCCATAACGAAAGCAACTCTCGCCATATATCCACTGTCTTCTAGCAATGATAAAAAGAAAAACAAAATAACAATAACAGGCAAAAAAGACAAAACACTTCCCACTCCTGCTAAAATACCATCCCCAATTAAGGCGCGTAACCAGTAAGCAACATGGTTCGTTTCTAAAAATGCCAATAACCAATCAGAAACAATGGTAATTCCACTATCCATCAAATCCTGCAAAGGAGCACCAATAAGATAGAATGTAAAGTAAAAAATGAATAACATAATCAATATAAATACCGGTATTCCTAAGTATTTATGTGTAAGTAGCAAATCAATCTTCTCTGAACGAATTTGTTCTTTGGTTTCACACTCTGTAAAAACACAGTCTTGACAAACCTCTTCAATGAAAGAATAACGCATATCAACCAATGCTGCTTCACGATCAGTTCCTGACTCTTCTTCCATTCCTTCCAGTATATGCTCAATAATATGACAGTCATTTTCAGATAATTGTAGAGTCTTAAACATCTCTTTGTCACCTTCAATCAGTTTTGTCACACAATAACGTACTGGAAGATGCAATGCTCTAACCTTCTGTTCAACAATATGTGAAATGGAATGAATCGCTTTATGAACAGGTCCATGACATAAATCTAAATGTCTAGCTGGCTGATCCATATTCCTTTCTATCTCAGTAATAACATCTTCAATACCTTCATTTTTACTAGCTGAGATAGGAACAATACTCATCCCCAGTTTTTCTTTTAAGCCATCCAAATCTATACAATTCCCACTGCTCACAACTTCATCCATCATATTTAAAACAAGAATCATAGGAATATTTAATTCCATTAATTGCATTGTTAAATATAGATTTCTTTCCATATTTGTTGCATCAACAATATTAATAATTAAATCCGGATGTTCATCTAATAGAAATTGAATGGAAACAATTTCTTCAGAAGTATATGGAGATAATGAATAAATACCTGGCAAATCAATTAATTCAAATTGCTCTTTATGCTTTTTTATGAAACCCTTTTTTTGTTCAACTGTTACGCCAGGAAAATTCCCAACATGCTGACTTGATCCTGTTAAAGCATTAAACAATGTTGTTTTTCCACAATTTTGATTACCTATTAACGCTATTTTTCTACTCATCACTAACCTCCTTGATTGCTATCTTGGAAGCATCATCTTTTCTTAAGGTTAAAACATAACTTCGTAAATAAACTTCTATTGGATCACCCATAGGTGCCACTTTACGAACCTTTATTTTTGTTTTAGGTGTTAATCCCATTTCTAATAAACGACGGCGTAATAGCCCTTTACCACCAACTGTTTCAATAACAACCGTCATTCCTGGTTTTACTTCATCTAATGTCATAAACAATCCCCCATTATTTATATTATAACGCATTTTTATAACGATGAAAACACAAGACATTCATTAAATCTTAAAAAGTTATCATATTCTAACTCAATATCATCAAAAAAACATAATCTTTGTCAAACAAGCACTAATCACTTGTTTATTGAAGACTATACTATTTATTTAATCTTTCCTTACATAGCAAATAAGAGTTTCAGTGACAACAAGATCCACCAAACCACCATACGATAAATAAACCAGTCTGACTCTTTTTTCTGGCTGAAAGTTAATTTGTTCTAATCATCAGACCATTGATAAAGTCATAGATGAATCATTTTTTAGAATTTTTATACCTTCTTGAGTCATATTATCTACCACAACTACTATTTCACTTGAAGCATCAATAGTCATTAATGAATACCAGCATTTCTTATTTTACATCAAAAAAAGATAGCATCTCTATGAAATCCCCCAAAGTTTAAACAACCTGATATTTGGGTTCATTTCATTATTGAGATACTATCTCTATTATTTATTTTAAAACTCTCATAGAATTAAGAATCGCAATTAATGTAACTCCAACATCAGCAAAAACACCCATCCACATATTTGACCAACCAAACATCGTTAACAACAAGACACCAATTTTAATAACTAATGTGAAAGTAACATTTTGCTTCAAGACTTTATTTGTCTTATGAGAAATGATAATTGCATCTTTAATTGTTTCAATATTATCTTGCATTAAAACAACATCTGCCGCTTCAATAGCAGCATCACTTCCAACACCACCCATTGCAATCCCGATATCAGCCCTTGCTAAAACAGGAGCATCATTGATACCATCACCTACAAAGGCAACATAACCATCTTGTTTCAATAACTTTTCAACCTGTTGAACTTTATCTTGTGGTAACAGCTCACTATAAACTGTATCAATTCCTAGTTTCTGTGCAACATCATTCGCAACCCTATGATGATCTCCAGTTAGCATAACAGTATTTTTAATTCCAACTTCTTTTAATAACTGAATTCCTTTCATTGTAGATTCTTTAATTTGATCTGCAACAACAATGGAACCAGCAAATTGTCCATCAATAGCAACATAAACGATTGTACCAACAGTTTTTGGCTCTTTCACTTGAATATTCATATCCTCAAAGAAAGATTCATTTCCTAGACATACATGTTTTCCTTGAATCTTAACATCAATACCTTTACCTGCAATTTCTTTAAAATCATCAATTTGATTCTCATCAATACTTTGACCATATTTTGCAACAATACTTTTTGCAATTGGATGATTACTATAAAACTCTCCATATGCACCATACATCAATAAATCATCTTGTCCATTCACTTCAACAACATCAAATTGCCCTTGAGTTAATGTTCCAGTTTTATCAAAAACAACAGTATCAACATCTTTTAATAATTCAAGATAATTCCCACCTTTGATTAGAGCACCCATTTTGCTTGCTTTACCAAGTCCAGCATATAAGCCTAATGGAATAGAAATGACCAAAGCACAAGGACAAGAAACAACAAGGAATGTTAGAGCACGATATAACCAATCACTAAAAACAGCATCTTCAAAAATAAACATCGGAACAATAGCCAACAATACCGCCAAAGCAACAACTGTAGGCGTATATATACGAGCAAACCTTGTAATAAATCTCTCAATAGGCGCTTTCTTACTGGCTGCATTTTCCATTAATTCCAAGATTTTTGAGACAGTAGAATCCACATACGGTTTTGTGACTCTTATTTCAAGAATGTTTGTTAAATTAACAACTCCTGCCAAAACATCTTCGTTTTCACGAACTTCTCTTGGCATAGATTCACCAGTCAAACTAGATGTATCTAAAGAAGAAATCCCCTTTACAACAACACCATCTAATGGAATTTTTTCACCAACTTTCACAACAATAATATCATCAACCTTAACATCTTCAGGCTCAACCTTTCTAACACCTGTAGATGTTTTTAGATTAGCAAATTCACTTTTAATATCCATCAATGAAGAAATTGAACTTCTTGTCTTATTAACAGCATAAGACTGAAAAATCTCTCCAACACTATAGAATAGCAATACTGCAACAGCCTCTTTATAATCACCTATACAGAAAGCTCCAATTGTTGCTATTCCCATTAAGAAATTTTCATCAAAAATTTCTCCTCTTAAAATATTTTTAATAGCCTTCCAAATAACTTCATAACCAATTAAGATATAAGAAATAAGAAAACCAAAAAATGAAATATTTTGTCCTTCTAATAAAATACTGATAAAATAAACAGCAACTCCTAAAACCAATGCCCAATTTTCTTTTAAACTAAATAACTTCGGCTTCCCTAGTGAGCGATTGGTATTTTTATATGATAATGTCACACCATCTTCTACTTTATCAACAGTTTTTTGTAAAGATGCAATCAAAATTTCTGCTTCGACATTTCCTTTTGCTTTCACTTGTAATGTTTCAGTAGAAAAATTTAATGCAGCATCTTCAATTTCATCCATCTTACGGATAGCTTCTTCAACTTTCATTGCGCAAGATGCACAATCAAGCCCAGATATTTTGTAAGAAATCGTTCCATCCCGATTCAATGAGTGTGTTTTGACATCAAGATGTTCATGGTCATGACTGCAATCACATTGATCATGTTTATGATGTGTATGGTCATGACCACAGTCACAATTGACATGTTCATGCTGATGCTCTTGATGTGTATGCTGTGATGACAATTGAGTTCGCTTTCCTTTCTCTTCTAATTGGACATCTGGTTCCACTTTTTGAATAGCCACTTGTAATTCATGAATATCAATATCATTTTGTGATTCAAGCACTAACAAACTATTTGCAAACGAAATTGAGCATTCAATAATATCATTTCTTTTGTTTAATACATCTTCAATTTTTTGTGCACATGATGCACAATCAAGATTTTTAATAATATATTTTTTCATCATAACAGCTTATCCCCCTATTCAATGACATGTTTATATCCAGCATCAAAGATTTGCTGTACATGTTCATCATCCAATGAATAATAAATCATTTTACCATCTCTTCTAAATTTGACCAAATTCGCATTTTTCAATATTCTTAACTGATGAGAAATAGCAGATTGTGTCATTTCTAAAGTTGCTGCCAAATCATACACACACATCTCAGATTCAAATAAAACACAGATAATCTTAATACGTGTAGAATCACCAAAAACCTTAAATAACTCTGCAACATCATATAATATCTCTTCATCAGGTAAAGCATCTAAGACTTTATCCACTGCATCTTGATTGACAATGATAGTTTTTTCCATACTTTGCCTCCTTCTTCATATGAACATATATTCATATGACAATATGATTATACAATCAAGTATTTGACATGTCAATATATTTTGGTAAAATAATGAAAAACGAGGAGATGAAAAAGATGAAAAGATTATTAATCGTAGTAGATTATCAAAATGATTTTGTTAATGGAAGCCTTGGTTTTGAAAAAGCACAATTATTAGAAGAACATATTATTCAACTGATTAAAGAGTATCATATGAATGGTGATGAAATTATTTATACAATGGATACTCACCAACAGAATTACTTAGAAACGTATGAAGGTCATCACCTACCAGTTGAACACTGCATTGAAAATACAGAAGGTTGGCAACTCTATGGAAAAGTTGGAGAATTACTTCAAGATTGCTTATGCTTCAAAAAACCTACTTTTCCTTCTTTAGACCTAGCATATTACTTAGAAGATAAAGAATATAAAGATATCACACTAGTTGGAGTTGTTTCACATATCTGTGTACTCTCTAATGCTATTATGGCTAAAGCTGCTCAACCTGATACACCTATTCGAGTAGATTTGAGAGGAACTTCTAGCGGTGACGAAAAAGTTCATCATGAAAGTATCGATGTTATGAAATCCATGCAAATTGAAATTATTGAATAAGAAAAAGAGTTTATTCTTCTTCAGAATCGAAGTCGAATAAACTCTTTTTTCCATCTCTTTTTTGTTGAATATATTGAACATAATCTAGACAGTGAATATCATCACCTAATAATAAAACATTATCTTCATTATCCATATTGTAAACATATACTGGAAGTTTTTCAATTTCATGGCCTTGATCATCATATATAGGACATATTTCCTTATTATATTCATTATCAATACAATTATATCCTTTATATCCTTCCATTTTATCAATTTTCTTTAAAGTCTCTTCATCAACTTCATGAATTTCACCTAAAATCATATGGTGACCCTCAGTTAAATAAGCTGGATAAACTTTTGTTAAAATTGTCATTAAACTTCCTTTGATGTATGCATAACTGCGAAACGAATCTTCATCCCTTAGATACAAATCATAATTATACATACCCAATCTTAAAGTTCCATATACAAATATTCGATGTTTCATTAATGTGTAGCCCCACCTGTTACTTTGATATCTTCCTGTGTGTCAATGATTGCTTCAATTGCAGCCGTCAGAGCTTCAACAATACTATCCAAGCTCATGCTTGGCATATTTTTCTTATCAATCACTTGTTGTGGCAAAAATGGGATATGTATAAATCCACTTCTTTTTCCAGGATATTTGGTTTCAATAATATGTCTCACCCCATAGAGAACGTGATTGCATACAAATGTTCCTGCACTATTTGAAACTGATGCAGGAATTTGACGTTCCTGGATACGAGCAACCATTGCCTTAATCGGTAAATTTGAGAAATAAGCAGCAGGTCCATTGGGAAACACAGGTTCATCAATAATCTGTTGACCATCATTATCTGGAATACGACAATCATCCATATTAATACCAATACGTTCCACTGTAATATCTGTTCTTCCTCCTGCCTGCCCAATTGATAAGACAACATCAGGATTATGTTCCTGAATTGCCTGATCTATAACTGCTAAAGAACGATGACAAACTGTAGGAATTTCCAATTTTACAATTTGTGCTCCAGCAATTGTATCTGACAGTTTCTTCACAGATTCAATCGCTGGATTAATTTTTTCTCCACCAAAGGGATCAAAACCAGTTACTAAAATTTTCATAACTTTCCTCCTAGAATCCTAAGACTAACATTAAAACAACGTGAATAACAATCATAATTAAAGCCATTGGCAACTGTGCTTTAATAACAGCCCATTTCTGGTCTTTTGTTTCTAGTACAGCACAAGGAACAATGTTAAAGTTGGCAGCCATAGGTGTCATCAATGTTCCACAATAACCTGCTGTCATTCCTAAAGCACCAATAACCGCAGGATTCCCACCTTGAGCAATAACAAATGGGTATCCTATGCCAATCGTAATAACTGTAAATGCTGCAAATGCATTACCCATAATCATTGTAAAAATAACCATTCCTAAAACATAGACAATAACACCAACAACAATATTGCCAGCTGGAACAACACTTGAAATGATTTGTGAAATAACATCACCAACTCCTGCCTCTTTAAATACAGCACCTAAAGCTCCTAACAATTGTGGCAACAAACAAGATGCACCAACTTGCATTAATAAACGTGATGTATCAGAACGTGTTTCAGAAACTTTAGGTCTACAGATAGCCATCGCTAATATCAAAGCAACCAGACAAGCTGTTCCAGTCATTACAGCACCATCTAAGGCAACTGCATCTCCACCACCGCTTCCAAATGAAATAATTGGTGCCAATATATCTCTAAAAGCAAAGAAGAATGTATTGGCATTATATTTAATAAATGATAAAAGCAGTGCCATAATTCCAATTGATACAGCTGGAATAAAAATCTTATTCCCTACTTTTTCACTAGCAGCCTGACGAAATTCAGGTGTTGACTCAACAAAGCTAGACATTCTCACTTGCTTCGTTGCTGTCAAACATCCCATAACAACCAATAAAGCCCCAGTAACAACAGAGGGAATCAATTTTCCAAACATAAAGATAATTCCAAGTAAACACCAGAATAATGATGTCCCTATCTTAGATTCTTCATTTTTAGTAGCTCTTAATGCAGTATCAAAACTCACCAAGCCACATAATACATAGAAAAATTCTGGAAGAAACGTTCCTAAAAATTCAGTCATTATCGATTTCCTCCTTTCTTGAGTTTCCTATCATACCATAGCACTTGTATTACTGTTAAAAAAACAGAAATAAAAGCAATGTAGAATGCTGATGATGAAATCATTGACAACGTAACATCTTGATATCCTAACCCAACCAACGTTCCTTGAATCAAAACAACTCCACTAGAAGCAGGAAAACAGTTTTGAGCAAAGAAATTTCCATAGTTTTCAACAGCAGCAGATAACCCTTTAATCTCTTCATCTTCAGCCTCAGTTAACTTCTCACCTTTTGATTTTTCAGCAGCAGCTTCACTCATAGGTAAAATTAAAGGTCTTACAAATTGAACATGCCCTCCGATTCTTACATTTAATCCTGAAGCAATTGAACGAATGACACTATAAATAGATAAAACTTTCCCAGCTGATGCATTTCTAATTTTCCCAATCAAATAAGCTGCTCTTTCCTTTAAGCCATATCTTTCGATGATAGCTATAACTGGAAAAATAATCAAGAAAATAGACATCAATCTATTATTGACAAAAGATTCACCAAGAATCCTTAAAATTTCTAAAAAATCCATTCCAGCAACTAGGCCTGTAACAATACCAGACACAATAACAACAGCCAATACATCTAGTTTTAATGCAAACCCAATAACAATAATAACAATACCAATTAATGTAATATATTGCATAGTTTCTTCTCCTTTCAAAATTTCTCGACGGTTTGTATTATATAGGAATTTACCCATTCTTTCAACAAAATATCAATAATTTCACATTCTGCAAAAAAAACATATCAAAATAAGATAAACATTGTTTATCTTATTGATGACGATATGCACATTGTCTTGTGATTCTTAAAACATTATCCTCATGGGGAAAATGAACAGGATTTTGATGTGTTTCTTGAAACATTTGAATCAAATCACAAGCATCCTGATAAATTTCTTTAATTTCCATGTTCCCATACATCCTTGGAGGTAAAACATAAATTGGAATGGGAATATCTTCTTTTTCAACCAATTGTTTCACATAAATATTGAGATGTGGACAACACACAACAATATCAAACTCTAAAAATCTATTTTTAGCAATAGAGAAAGGTGAAAATTCAATCATAACATCATCTTCCATTCCTAAATTTTGAATTTCCTTTTTCATTCTTTCAGCAACAAAACTAGAAGAAAAGCCACCACCACAACACAATAAAATCTTAATCATAAATAGCCTCCATTTTTATCTTATTCCTTAATATTATATCATTCTTTTTGATAATGTAAAAATATATTGCCACTTATATAAAAAAAGAGTATAATTTCATTAATTATCAAAGGGGGATTTATTATGGAAATCAAAATTGAAAAAGCGGCATCTCTCAAAGAGAAACCAGACCAAAACAATTTAGGATTTGGCAAATATTTTACTGATCACATGTTCATCTTGGATTGGAATAAAGAAAAAGGCTGGCATGATGCAAGAATTGTACCTTATGGTCCAATTGCTATGGATCCAGCGACTATGGTTCTACACTATGCCCAAGAAACTTTTGAAGGTTTGAAAGCATATCGTAATCCTGATGGGGATATTCTTCTCTTTAGACCAGAAATGAATGCACGAAGAATGATTAACTCTAACAAACGTATTTGTATGGCTGAATTACCCGAAGATATGTTTGTCGAAGCTGTTGAAGCGATTGTGAAGTATGAACAAGAGTGGATTCCTACAGCACCTGGAACTTCACTTTATATTCGCCCATTCACTTTTGCGACAGAACCTGGTGTTGGTGTTCATCCTGCTAATAGTTATAAATTTATAATTATTTTATCACCAGTTGGTAATTATTATCCAGAAGGAGTTAATCCTGTAAAGATTTGGGTTGAAGATGAATATGTTAGAGCTGTTAAGGGTGGAACAGGATTCACAAAATGTGGTGGTAATTATGCTGCCAGTATTGCAGCCCAGGTCAAAGCTGAACAAAATGGTTATACACAAGTCCTCTGGTTAGATGGCGTTCATAGAAAATATGTTGATGAAGTTGGTACAATGAATGTTATGTTCTTAATTAATGACACAATTGTTACTGCTGCTTTAGAAGGAACTGTCCTTCCTGGTGTAACACGAGATTCTATTCTGCATATTCTAAGAGATTGGGGCTACAAAGTTGAAGAACGTAATTTAAGTATTGATGAATTAATGGAAGCTGGAAAAACTGGGGCTTTAAAAGAAGCTTGGGGAACAGGTACTGCAGCGGTGATTTCACCAATCGGTGAGTTATGTTATAAAGGTGATAAAGTCACTATCAATAACTTTAAAACTGGGGAGTTGACACAAAAGTTATTTGATACTTTAACTGGTATTCAATGGGGTCGTTTGGAAGATAAATATAATTGGACAAAAATATTAAAATAGCAAAAAGGTTTCTCTTTATACTAGGAGAAACCTTTTTATCTCTACTTTTTTCACTTTGGGATTTATTATTTCATTGATAACTCATGATTTTTTTCTTTTTCTAATTCATTTTTTTCAAAGGCTTTAAAAAATGGATAAAAGATAATCAAACCAATAATAACATTCAAGAATACAACTACAATCGTCATCATATCACCAGAAGCTAATGGTCCTAAAATAAATGGAGGTGTAGCCCATGGTAATGTTGCATAGAATTTTGAAAAGACGCCTAACATACATAATCCATATGTCACAAAACTTCCGATGCATGTCGAAATGATAAATGGAATGATCAAAAATGGATTTAATGCTAGCGGTAATCCAAACATAACTGGTTCGATAATTGAGAAAATAGCCGCCGGAATTGAAAGAATTGCCAATTTCTTTAGAAACTTAACTTTTGAAAATAACATTAATATCAACAATGGCCAAACTGTGCTTGTCCAGATATGCAAATAATTAAAACCTGCAGTCCAAATATGTTCTAACGATCCGTTTGAAGCCATCACCTTTATCAATTCCTAAAATTGTTGCATCAGCACTTAAATGAGGATAATGTTCATTCAAAACCACAGTTTCCTTAAGTTCATTTTGAACAGCCTTAAATTGATCATAGTGTGAAAAATAAAGATCAAACATATAACCACTTACATCCTCATCATTAAAGTCAATCTGATAATAACCTTTTTTATAGGTTGTCATAATCTCTTCTAAAACTTGAATATCTTGATTCTCTAAATAACCGCTATCATGATCTATAAAAGCGAAACCACAGTGATGTTTTCTTATAACTTTCATAAAATATATAATCTGTTCATGATTCAGCGGTTCATCTCATAAAACCTTATTTCTATAAATAACATAGCGTCCATTACTTGCAATGAAGCCATCAACATATTGTTGAAAAAATTGTGAAGCATATTCATATGGACGACCTGTACAAATGAAGAGCAGATGCCCTTCTTTTTTTAATTCATAGAAAGCTTTTTGAATCGATAAAGGAACATCAGTTCCTATTGCTAATGTTCCCATCAATATCATAGAAAAACGCTTTTCTATCGGTCTTCAATGTTTTCATATTCATCAATTCCACCTACATATTTTGTTGCCGGTCTAATAATACGATTAGAATATAATTTGTTTTCAATATTATGAGCAATCCATCCTACTGTTCTTGCTGCAACAAAGAGCAATGTATATAAATCACTTGGAATATCTAACATGTCATAAACAAGTCCACTGTAAAAATCAACATTTGTACAGACACGAATACCCTTTCTTGTATATATTTCATCAATCGCAACCATTGCAAAGCGTGTATAAAACTCAAATTCTTCAAGACGATTTTTTTCCATTGCCAGTTCTTTACATTTCGCAGCCAATATCTCACTACGAGGATCACTTAAAGTATAGACAGCATGTCCAATTCCATAAATCAATCCACTCTTATCATTAAAATCTTTATCCAAAATGCGTTGTATAATAGTTCTGATTTGCTCATCAGATGCCTGCGTAGAAATCTCATTAATTGCTAATTCCATTTGCTTTTTAACAGCCAAATTTGCTCCACCATGACGTGGACCCTTTAGCGAACCAATCGCCCCTGCAACTGCAGAATAAATATCTGTACCTGTTGAGGAAATCACAACATTTGTAAATGTCGAGTTGTTCCCACCACCATGATCAGCATGTAAAACTAAAGAAATATCCAATATTTCTGCTTCTTTCTCACTAAAATTACCATCATCCCTCAGTAAAGACAGGATAGTTTCAGCTATACTATAATCCTGATTAACATGATGAATAAATAAGCTCTGTTCATCAAAATAATGAACTTTTGTCTGATAAGTATAGCAAACTATTGATGGAATTTTTGCTAATAAATTAATTCCTTTTTCTAATGTTTCCCTTGTTTCAGTATTATCAGGATTATCATCATAAGAATACAACATTAAAACTTCTTGTTGAAGTTTATTCATTAAATTTTTAGCTGGAAATCCTAAAATATTCCCCTCAAGATAATGTGGAGGCAATTCATAATTATCACTTAAAATTTGTTTGAACTCTTTAAATTCCTGCTCATTAGGCAAATAACCAAACAAAATCAAAAAGCAAACCTCTTCAAAAAGATATCTTTTTTCTTGACGCTGTGCTTCAATAATATCTTTGACATTTATACCTCGATAATACAGGCTACCATAATCATCAAACTTTTCTCCATCAACTTTTTTATATCCTACAACATCTGAGATTTTCGTTAATCCGACCAATACACCTGTTCCATCTTCATTACGCAATCCCTTTTTAACAGAATATTTTTTGTATAATTCATTATCAATTTGATTTTCTTCTAAAGATTTTTCAAAAAAACTTTGAATTCTATTTTCCATATCAATCACCCCTTTTATGATATAGAAATAATTATATCACACTTTTGTATAATTGTATACAATAAATTATTTTATACCATGTGCTTTATACACAGTTGTCCCTTCTTTAACAACAAACCATACTTGATTATCAGAAGTCTTATAGCAAGTCACTGTCGATACATCAGAAATATTCGTTTCATTCTTATCCACGACTTCTTGTGACTTCATACTTTCTTTTAAAGTCTGATATTTGTGATAAGCTGTATCTTCAGATTTCATATAAAATGTTTCAAAACTTAATGAGTATACATCTTGATAATCTGGCGTTAACGTTCTTGTATGACGTACACATCCCTCATCATTTCCTGCATCTCCATATTCATCAACCTTCATACAATTTGGGTATTCACCTAGACCTAAGTAATCTTCATATCGATCACCTGATAAAAGAATTACAAAGGTTGAGATTATCACCATTGCGCCTAAAATCAATCCTATTATTTTTAGATTATGTTGTCCATAACGTCCACTGTTCATAGCAATGCCTCCTTACATATTTAAGGTTATACCAATTTTTTTCAAAAGTCAACATCATATGTAAGGGCTTTCTTTTATATCCATCCATAATGGCGACAAGCATATTCAATTCCATCATCATAACTTGCTTTTGTAACAAAGTCTGCTTTTTTCTTCAATGCATCACATGCATTTCCCATTGCAATTGATGTCCATTCAGGTCGAAACATCACAAGATCATTATAATCATCACCAAAAACAACAACATCTTCAACCTTTCCATGAATTGTCTTGATCATATTTAAAATTCCTCGATCTTTTTCATCATGCTGAAATGTTAAATAGTCATCAACAAAACGAATATACCCAATTGAGTCTTTTAATTTAAGGTTCATCTCATCATCTTGTGAAATTGCGATATATATTTTATAAATCTCTGGTATATCACAATAACGAAGTGATTGTTTTAAAAAATAGCGTGTTGGTTCCTGACGATATCCCACCTGATTGATAAAGTTATCATTAATCATAGTCACATCAATGCTATCATCAGTTGCAATTAACACGCCATAGCCTTTTCGTTCAGCTTCTTCACATAAAGCAACAGCTGTCTTATGGTCTAATGGTCTGTTAGCTATAACATGGTCATCGATTGTCAAAGCTGCCCCTCCATTACTAACAATGTGATGTATACCAGATATTTTTGCAAAATCTTTAGTTTTATAGTATGCACGTCCAGTTGCAATACACACAAAATGACCATTTTCTTGTAATTGACGAATTGTTTTTTGAGCACTCGGTACCAATTCACCTGTCAATTTATTAGTTAATGTTCCATCTATATCAAAGAAAAAATATTTTTTATTCATCTTTCTAACCTCATTTCTATGTTTTATTATAGCAAATTTGATTTTACGAAGAAAGAAATATTATTTATTCTCATTTTGAATGTCCAAAAAACCATAAATTAAACTCATATGAATTGGTGATAAAATAACTCCAATCATACCAAAGAAATACAAATGAACCATCATAGATAACAATAATAAGAATGAGGGTATCTTCATTTGTTTATTCATAATACGAGGTTCTAAAAGACTTCTTACAACATTAATAATTAAATAAATCAAAAAAATATAAAAAGCTTTCAGATATGCTCCTTGTAGCAAATAGACAATGCATAGAGGAATTAAAACAATACCAACACCAATAAATGGTAGACTATCTAAGAGTGCTGTTACAAAAGCATATAGTAATGGATGACTCATTCTCATGACAGCAAAGCCTATAAGTAAAATAAAAAAACAAATAGACATCAATATCAATTGACACTTAACATAAACCCACAAACTCTTTAAACATTTATTTTTAATTCTGACAAAAGAATTCATGACATGCTGACTACATATCGATAACAAATTTCCTTTCATTTCTTCATAATCAAGCATAAAGAAAAAAGTTGAAATCACAAATAAGAAAAACGAAAATAAGTAAATTGGTATTTGAGTAATCACCGTTGAAAAAGAACCTGCTACATTCAATAGAGACTGACCCAAAAAGTTTTGTAATGCTAATAAATAGTCTTCATTCATCAAAATAGGGAAATGTTGTTGCACCCAAATTGTTAATTGCTCTAAAAATGGCAATAACATATCTTCATAGTACATAGGTATTTTTTCAAAAAAATGAATTGTGAAAAAGACACCATAAGTAAATAGACACCCTAATAATATTGCTAAAATCAAATAAATAACTAATAAAAGCGAAACACCTATTGCACTTCTTTGTATATGAAAACATTTTTCCAAACGATCAATTAAAGGTTTCATTACAAAATAACAGACAACTGCAAATGCAAAAGGAAAAATGACATGAAACATATATTTCAAAACAAAACAATATATAACAACACAAATAAGCCCAATCACTTTTGTCCTTTTCATAACATCACCACTAATATATATGCTCAAAAAGCAAAAAAAAGCCCTGAGGCTTTTTTAATTGTTTACTCTTTGATGTGGTACAAATGTTGAATCATCAATTGCTTTAAAAGTATATCCACGTTTTTGATAATATTCAATGACATCTGGTAGGATATCAACTGTATTCTGTTTTCCATTTGCATCATGCATTAAAATCATTATTTTCTTTTCTGAAGATGATGTAGCACGTCGCAACATTTCTTTTTTGCTCATCTTAGAGTAACCATCACCATTTTCAGCATTCCAATCATAATAAATATAACCTTTTTCTTCTACCATTTTTACTAACTTAGACATAATTCCAGGAGTGTATTTTTTAGAAATTGTATTCGATCCTCCACCTGGAAAGCGAATATATTTAGGGACAAAACCAATATATTCTTTAGCTAGAGCCCCAACTTTTTCTAAATCATCAAAATAAGCATTAATAGAAGCATAAACTTTAGAATAAGAATGCGTATAGGTATGCAAACCAATTGTATGTCCTTTATCATGTGCAATTTGTATGTATTTACGATAACTTGCATTCATACCTGTGATAAAGAAAGTCGCTTTGGCATTATAACGATCCAAAATTTCTAAAACTTCAGGAGTATGACGCGATGGTCCATCATCAAAAGTCAAATAAACAACTTTTTCATTTTCATCAGTCTTGTCAATAACCTGAATTGTTATTGTTTTTTCCGATTGATTTCCTGCTGCATCTTTAGCAATATATTTAATTTCATAGTTTCCCTTTTTATTGACATCAAAATCATTTGCTACTACATCAATAGATGGTTCTTTATCAAAATTATCTTTTGCACTTACCAAAGATTTTAAATCAGTTTTTGTTCCAACAATAATACTTACATTTCCAGCAATGATTTCAGGAGCCTCTTTATCCTCAACCACTTTAACCTTTGCTGTCTTTACTGTTTTATTTTGAGCTTCATCAGTTACCACAACTTCAACTTGCTGCTCACCTGCTTTATTAAAAGTATATTTTTCCTGAAACGTTACAGTTGTTTTTGTTACATCTTTGATATTCTTAACAAGATATTTTGGATCAATGGTTTGGTTCAAAGCAACAGTCTGATCCTGTACTTCAAATTCTGGTGGAGTTGTATCAACAACCTGGACCTTTAAAATTCTTTTTTCATCTTTGTATTTATAAACGACTTCATATTCTCCTAATTTTTCAACATTTACTTGAGAACTATCTATCTCTACATCAGTTGGATTGCCACCATCAACAGCTTTGATAAAATTTGTATAATCAACAACTGAATTAATCTCAATCTCATGACTTGACTGAAAATGAATACTTGAAGCCGTAAAGTATAAGTAAGCTACAAATATTGCCACTAAAGCTACAGCAACACAAACAGAATCAATTATTAATTTTTTTAATTTCAATTTTGGCTTCATGTTCATCCCTTTCTTGCCTAATTTTCTAAACATTAAGCATTTCTATATATATTTATCCTTTTCACTTTATTTTGTAGTTAAGTATATGTTACAACAAAAATGGTGAGACACATGCATATCTACAATTATAAACAAAATTCGCAATCTCCACATCATATTTTGGACCCAGATTATACATATCATACATCTTATGAAGCAGAGATTCTTTATCATTTTTTTAAAAATTTAATCATTCCTCAAAATATTAATACAATGGCAAGTATTTATATTGAATATCAGGTTTTGCCTTTCCTTTTTGAAAAATATCCATTTATTTATCAAAAAATTTCGCCATATATTCTCAAAGAAATTATGCAATATTTAGACTTCGGAAATGCAAACCTTTATACGAATCAAACAAACATGTTTTTCATTATTATGTTTGATGTCACTTCAGAGCAAATCAATACTGCATTTTTAAATCTAAAAAAACATTTGATTCAAAAAAACTTTTTATATAAAAACCATAATTGCCAATTTGATATTAAATGTGGTGTTTATTTTTCGCACACATATATTCATCCATTTGAATTCTACAAATGTGCTCAAGAACAATTTAACAACACACTAAAGCATGAGGAAATTATGATTTCAATCAAAGAACTATCTCTTTAATAAAATCCTTTTTTCATGCTGCTTGTATAAATAACGAATGAATTCCTTAAACGCTCCCATAACAAATATCGAACTTGCACAAAGAGGAATCGTCCATACAACTTGCCAGCTAATTATTGGATAAATTCCAAAGAAATTTGGCATTACAAGAAGTATCATATAGAACAAACATGTAATTATACTTGCTACAATTGCACGTAAGCGATTTAATGGCATACAGACTATAAATACAACTAAGAAACTAATAAATCCCGCAACGAGAAAGTAATATGTTGAATACATCTTAGCATCAAAATGCAACCATTGCCCAAGAATTCCAATACCTAACATATAAACAATCATTGTCATTGCACAAGGAACAGCTGTAGAAATAACATGTTTTAAAAAACCTTGAGATGATAGTTGTGAAGATCGCTCTAATGTCAGTAAGAAACTAGGGATACCAATAGCTAGCCCACTAATCAAACTCAGCTGTAAAGGAGTAAATGGATAGCTCATTTTCAATGCTGCAAAAATCAAACAAAGTACTGTTGAATAAATCGTCTTTGTGAGATATAAAGAACTGACACGTTCAATATCTGCAATAATTGCACGCCCTTCATTGACAATTGCCTTCATTGATGCAAAGTTAGAATCGAGCAAAACAATATGTGCTGCCTGTTTAGCAGCATCACTTCCAGCTGCCATAGCAATTCCACAATCAGCATCCTTTAGCGCTAATACATCATTAACACCATCACCAACCATGCCAACAACCAACCCTTGCAGCTGGCAGGCCTTGATAATCTGCTGCTTCTGTTCTGGTTTTACACGTCCGAAAACACGATAATGTTTCACAATATTCTGAAGTTCAATTTCATCCTCAGGCAAAGTCGTAGCATCAATATAAAGATCGCCATTTTTTAAACCTGCAAGCTGAGCAACACGTGAAACAGTCATAGGATTATCACCAGAAAGTATGCGAATTTCAACCCCTGCCTTTTCAAAGAAAGATAGTGTATCTTTCGCTTCTTTTCTAATACAATCATGAATAATAATCAGTGCCATTGGAAAGACATGACCAATTTGACTATTGTCCTCATCAACTTTATCTGTTCTCCCAAGTAACAAAACACGTAAACCTTGCTGCGAAAATGCATTGACTTGCCTCAATATTGGGTCATCCTCTCCCAACAAAAACTCAGGCGCACCTAAAACATATTGCCCTTGTTCTTGAAATGCAATTGCACGCATTTTTCGCTGAGAAGAAAACGGAATCATAGCAGTCACTTGATAGCCATCAGGTTTCTGAAAATAATCTCGAAGAGCTTTTTGAGTAGAATTAATATCATCAAAATAATATGCCATTGCACCCATTATTGTTTCAATATTTTGATTTGAATTATCTCCTAAAACAACAACATCTTCAACCTCTAATTCACCAGTTGTAATTGTTCCCGTTTTATCTAAACAAAGAATATTAACACGAGCCAATGCCTCAATTGCTTCCATTTCCTGAATCAAAGCTTTTTTTCTTGCGAGTTTTCCAACACCTAAGATAAAAGATAAACTTGTCAAAAGAACGAGCCCTTCTGGAATCATTCCTATGACACCACCTACAGTCTTCACAATTGCTGTAGCTTGGTCATTAGGAAAAGCAGCCATTTGAGATATAAATAAGATGATACCAACTGGAACAATAACAAAACTCAAAACCTTAATAATTTTTTCAATTGCATCTTTCATTTCAGAGGATGCTTTATTTTTATGTTTAGCCTTATGAACAAGCTGTGTAGAATAGTTATCATTTCCTACTCTAATAACCCGAGCATAGCCACTTCCAGCAACTACAAAACTTCCAGACATTAATTCATTACCATGTTTTTTCTTTACAGGTTTCGATTCTCCAGTTAACATAGATTCATTAACTTCCATACCACGTGATTCAATCACAACGCAATCAGAACCAATTTGATTTCCATTCTCTAAATAAATAACATCATCAAGTACCAATTCATTAATTGGAATAATTTTTTCTTGATGATTTCTCACAACTTTCACTTTCTTAACAGTTACAACGGTTAATTGATCAATAATTTTTTTCACTTTTAATTCTTGATAAATACCTACCAAAGCATTAATTGTAACAACACCCATAAAAGTTAAATTTGTCCAACGTCCAGTAGAAATAATAATTCCTGCCAAGAAGATATTTAAAAGATTAAAGTAAGTCAAAGTATGTTCGAGAATAATTTGTTTCTTTGTTTTAGAAATGTTATCTTGAGAAATATTAATCTGTCCCTTTTCAATACGCTCTTGAACCTCTTGTGTTGATAAACCCTGTTCTTCAATTATATCCATCTTCTCACCTACTTTAACAATATAACATATCGATATGAATAATTTGTGTATATAACAAAGATATGATTAATCATATCATACCATAATTTATAGCCTTTTGACATCATGAAAAATCATCTGTTCTTATAAAACTTATCAAAAATCAATATATAAAATAATATAATCCATTTCCTCATTCATAATTCTCTATTCAAAACATCAACACAATACTTTTACAATGATTATTTCTATTAAATTCAAATAAAATAATTAGAAAAGAGAATCATTTTCAATGATCCCACTGTTTCACAATTCAGTTCAAATTGATTTGTTATCCTTTGAATTCTTTTATCGTCTTAACCAATTTACCTTTCAGATAACTCCCACTCACTATAATTGACTCATCAATAATAAATCATAGATGAGGATACTGTTGATTTTGTGAATAAAAGAAAGGACAAAGCAAAGTCATATTTAAAATATATCTATTTGATCCTTGAAAATATCTACACTAACTGGCACTGCTATACTCTTGCTATATAAAAAAACTGTTCATTCTTTTTGAACAGTTTTTAGGACCGCTATTTTTTAACTCTCATTGATAACTGTTTGTTTTAATTGACCATTATCTTTATATTTTCTACCAATGATAGTCATAACAATCTGGATAAGACTTAATCCCAACATAATAATTGTATATTGATCAGTTAATTTCATTGGCAAGAAGATATTTTCTGTTACAACAAAGATAACAATAGATACTACTGCAATAATTATAGCTACTACTTTTGTCCATCTTCTTCTTGTTCTCATATCTTCATCTTCTTTGTTTCTTTTTGATAACAACAAAGCAATTGCTAGAATAAGACTTAACATGACTGCTATTAAATTAAGAACTGCCCATTGCTTTTCAACTGCTCCATGAGACTTTGGTGTCTGCTGATCTGTGATTTGAGCAATTTCTTCTTGTTCTGTATCATTTTGGTTATTACTTACCTCTCCACCTATTAATGATGTTTGCTGATTTGTATCTCCTGTAACAATCATTCTATCTGGTGGAGTTGGGAGCGTTGGTGCAGGAACAGTTATCTCTGGCAACTCAGTTGGTGGCTGTGTTGGTGGTATGACATCACTAGGATCATCTGCTGGTGGGATAACTGTTTGTCCAATTTGACGATATTGTGCAGTTACTATCTCATCGTTTTGAATGTTCTGATACGTTCCCTTCCAGCCTGTAAATTCATATCCTTCTATAGTTGGTACATCTGGCAAAGTTGCATCTTGACCATATTCTACCACTTGTCTGCTGATAGTATTGCCTTTTTGATCCTGAAATTCCACTGTATATGTATTGATTTTATATTGAGCTGTAATATCTAGAGAAGCTGTAATATTTGTCATATCCTTATCCCAGCCAGTAAAGTGCATTCCTGTTACTTGAGGAGCCTCTGGGGCTCTTGCAAAATCTCCATATTTTACTGTTTCACTCTTAATAACCTGACCATCTTTATCTAAGAACCTTACCTGATATTGTTCTCTTACATATTCAACTTTCATAACATTCTCATCCTTACCAATTGTGAGAGCTGGAGCAGAAAGTAATTTAAATCCTTCCTTATTCTTATCCACAAATTCCGTAATGATGTCATTGAGGTAGCCGCTGCCATTCTCATTTTTATCTATATCAAGTACTCCGTCATAATAATATTGAATAACATATGGATACTCTATTCTATCATAGTAGAAAGATATGACTTGCTGGTCTTGAACAATTTCTATATTCTTATCAGATTTCTCATTATTATATTTATAACCATCATATACGTTTTTCTGTTGGTCAGTAGCATTTATGACCGTTCCTTTAAAAGCAGATTTATTCTCACTTTGAATCAATTTATATCCCTTTATATCTTCCTGATAATATTTAATAGTGTATTGATATGATGGTACAGATTCAAAAATAGCATAATAGACAGAATCATAAATGACACTATCATTGACATTGAAGTCTCTTCCATTTCCATCCATACGTGTATTCCATTTAATAAATCTGTATCCTTCACGAATTGGAGTCTCTGGCATTGTTGCCTTTCCCTCATATTTAATATTTTGAACTGATAGAGTTTCATTACCATTCATAAATGTAACTGTCTTTATATCTCTATCATAATATAAGTTCAGTTCATCATCTTGACCAGCAACAATAGATTTGTCAGACTTCTCAGCATTAAAGATAAAGCCAGTTAATCCAGTTTTTATCATTGACTCAGCTAATATCAGTTGATTATTAGATGCCTGATTCTTTTTTGATTCATAGTTTTTATACTCACCATTCAACTGTTCTGTATAATGATTAACTGTGTACACTTTCTTTTCACTGTTCTTTACATACTTTGCATAGACATTCAAGTCTTCCTTAATAATGGAATCCTTTTCAAATCTATATCCCTGTTCATCATACCACCCCATAAAAGTATATCCTTCTTTTTGAGCAGGATCTTTAGCCTCATATCCAAGGTTATATGGAAAACGAACTGGCTTTGAATCTACTTGTTCATATGTATGATCTTGCGAACTTCTCCAGTCCATAAAATTGACAGTATTATCCATATAAGCACCAAAAATGATATCACAAGAATTTTTCCCCTTATAATCAACTTTTTTCATACCTACTGAAAGATAGAGCTGGATTCCATCGCTAGTTGTAAAATGAGTTGTTCCCCAAACATAAGAATCCTGAGCAAGATTGACATAGGTTTCTTCTTTGACAAGAATACGCTGCTCCAAATCTATTCTCTCACCATCCCAGTTAATATAGTTTTCTTGGTCATCTGTCAAGTAATAATTCACATGGACAGTCTTATCATTTGTTATGGCATTTGCTGGAATAATAGAAGCAGTACATATCATTGAAGCAATGGCTATTATAACTATAACAATTTCCTTTAATTTCCTCATCGTGTCACTATCCTCCAATCTTTATTGTCAGTTAGATTATAGTCACTCATGGTTATATTTTGGTTATATTTGTCATTTTTTGTAATCTTTATGATAAAAGTTCTACTTATTAACCAAGTAGAACTCTTTATCATGAAACCATTGCTTCTTCAATGCTATAATGTAAACGATATTTATTTTGATCACACTTTTTATAAAATTGTGAAGTAATTCTTTGGGCTATCAAATACACATTATCCACTTCTTTACAATTGACAAGTATGACCATTTGTGAATTATTCACTTTTGAAACGATATCACTACTTCTTAAAGAGGTCATGATAATAGTTTTTAATTTATTTAATACATAAATTTGTTTGTCACTTGACTCCTTGGTTTCAATTTTAAATAAAGCAATAAAGTACCTCTTTCTTTCTCTAGCTGCCCCTCGTAACGAAATTTCATATATATTCTTGAAAAGATCATATGAACAATAAAAGGCCTCATCGCGATTATGAGCTTTGTTATCAAGGTTCTCATGGAACTCTGATATACCTACAACATCACTATTTAGTTCATCATTTTGGTTAATACCATATAAATCATTAAAACGTGAAGAAAGACCAAAACCCAAGGCTTTATAAAAATTCTCATCAACCTTATTGTAATATTGCCGAACCTCATGATAATCTTTTGTACCTATAAGTCCATACATATAAAAATAATGTAGTTCCTCTACAAACGGTTCTAAAAGAATAGCACTATATGCAATTCTTTTTATATCCTGATACTTATGCTGCTGTAATAAACATTCACATCCCTTTGAAATCATTTCTATAAAAGCATTTCGATAATACTCCTGTTGTTGTATAATCCATAACAATTGGGAGGAAGTCGTATAAAGATGTCCTTGATAAATACTTAAAACTTGCTGCACATACTCTAATTCATTCTCTTTATAAGTTTGTCCCTCTATTTGAGAATAAAGATTATCAAAATGCATAAAATCACAATCATATGTATAATCCGGATTCATACGATATCCGTTTTTCGTCGTTATAATTAATTCCAGTTTATGCAATCCAGGAATTTTCTTCAATTCGTTTCGCAAACGAAAAACTGTAAATTTCATAGCACTATTAGGATTTTCACTTTCTGACCATAGTATATCCATTAGGAATTCTTTACTGACCTCTACTTGGTTTTGCAACAAAAGAATTTCCAGCAGGTTCACTAATTGTTTCCCAAAATACTGATTAACTACTATTTTTTCATTATAGCATTCAATGACAAAGCAACCAAACATCCTTATTTTTAATATAATATTATCCACTTTCTCACTCTTCTCTATAGAACACACGTTACCATGATAATACTTTTAACCAAGTGAATTACCTTAAAGATCCCTAGTCAATAAAAAAACATCTTATTATTTAGTATAATAAGTATTTTATAAGAAAGTCATTTATGTATTTCACTCTCTTTTAAATGCTTATCTGCTATACAATTCTTTATTATGTAAATTGTCAATTCTATCTTGTTGATCTCTTTTGTTTATCCATAACAAATTAATTCAAGATAAGCCAAACAAGATGTTAAAACTTTTGATGATATTAAAAATCATAAAGATAAAATCAATCACTTGTCACAGAGTAAACATAAATGATAATAACTCGTTTCTATGCATTAATTATATCACACTCACTTATACAGTACAATGAATATACAATTGCATTGAACATGACTTTTTGGTTTCTAATTACAGACATTTAATAATCAAAACAGATATACTTTCAATTAATATAATAATAATTCAAAGTATATCATTAATGAAGTTAAATATCTATGCACCATTAGAAACAATAATTTTTCTTTATACTTAAATACATTATCATTTCAAAACAAAAAAAGTATAATCAAGATTTTCCTATCGACTATACTTTCATATTTCTTATGGTGGACCCTGCAGGACTCGAACCTGCGACCAACCGGTTATGAGCCGGTAGCTCTAACCAACTGAGCTAAGGGTCCAAATAAAATAAAAAGTGGCATATTCACCACTTGTTAGCTTAATGGTAGCGGGGAAGGGATTCGAACCCCCGACCCACCGGGTATGAACCGATTGCTCTAGCCAACTGAGCTACCCCGCCATGTAGTGAATCGTTTGTAAAAAATAAATGGTGGTTCCGGCCGGAATCGAACCAGCGACACGAGGATTTTCAGTCCTCTGCTCTACCGACTGAGCTATCTGGGCAGTTAAGTTGTTGTCTCATTTCTGCGACTTCTATACTTTATCATATTCCTCGACTCTTGGCAAGCTTTTTTTTCAAAAAATTTTATTTATCAGCCAGATTCCTGTTTTTGTCTTAAAAATCTTGCCTTTTACGGACTCAATTGTCTCTCTGGAACTTTGTTCTTCTGCAAGATTTACTAAAAAATCTGCTTCTACAAGAATCTGATAATCAATACCATCAATCTGATCATATGTATGGTGATGTCCGATCAAATAGCAAACTCTGTCTGTTTTTTCTTTGTCATATTGTAAGTCTTCCAGCATCTGCTGTGCAACTGCCGGTCCTTCAACCTCCTGGTATTTTCCTGCACTACTGTTGTATTTTTCTTCGCTTATTTTGATACCGATATCATGTGTTAATGCAGCCACTTCCAGGATGTCTAAAATTTCCTTATCTAATCCTTCCTGTTCTCCGATCAGCTTTGCATACGCGTGTACTTTCAAGAAATGCTGGATTCTCTTTGGCTGACCTTGATAGTAATCGATCATTGCTGTTGTCACTTTATTTATATCCATCTGTTAACTCTCCTTTAGTATTTTTTGAAAAAGCTGAATAATCTTTTCTTATTTAAGATCCTAATTGCTTTGTCTGCATCTTCTTCTCTTAATCCACCTGTACAAAAATCTGTCTTAACCAGATGTTTGTCAAATCCGTGTCTATGCCATTCATATGCACCATCATCTAATATGACAAAACCTTCAATCTTCTCTTCACACTTATCCAGCCAATCTTTGATCTCATCTTCTCTTCTTCCACTGCTTAGGTATTCTGTCTTATCTATAATCTTTAGGTCGTATTTCGCTAAGATGTCAACTAGAATCTGACACCAGTCCTGCACAGCATCACTGTGTTCTGCCCATCCGTATCTCCAGGATGATGATAATACGATCTTTGCTCCTGTTGCATCTACGATTGTTTTTAAATTCTTAATGTTATCCTCATCTACAGAAATCAGCTGATCATCTTCGCATTTCTCGAATAATTGCTGTGAATTCAATACTCCGTCTACGTCTAAAAAAATAACTTTCATGCCTTTGTTCCTCCTTTACCTTCACGGTAGTCAGACATGGTCTTTGATGAGTATTATACTCTCTTTTTTTTTAAACGTAAATGTATTTTAAGGTTTTTAATACCTTGTACATAAAATCCTTTTTTTTGTAAATACTATACTAGAATTCTTTACATTTCACATCAAGGAGGTTTGATTTTATTATGGGAAATAAATGTTTGGATTGTACAGCTTTAACGCTTACGATCATTGGTGCTATAAATTGGGGATTGATCGGATTCTTCCGATTTGATCTTGTTGCATTCTTGTTTGGAGATATGAGCTGGCTGTCACGAATTGTGTATGCACTTGTTGGATTATGTGGATTGTATATGCTGGCATTTTACCGGCATTGTGGACGTGATATATAAAAGTTTCTTCTTATTAATTATACACGGAAAGAAAGGCCAGGCTATGGCATACGCCATAATCTGACCTTTTATAAATGGTGAATATACATTAAGTATAGAAACAAGCTATTTTAAAAATAGATATTTATTTACTGTGCATCCTTGATCTTCTTGATCTCTTCGATCATAACAGGAAGCACTTTCATAACGTCTCCAACGATTCCTACATTGGCTACGTCAAAGATTGGTGCATCTTCATCTTTGTTGATTGCTACAATGTATCCAGAATTCATGATTCCTGATACGTGCTGTGTAGCTCCAGAGATTCCGCATGCAATATATAATTTTGGTGCAACGATCTTTCCAGACTGTCCAACCTGATGAATCTTTGATACCCATCCGTCTTCAATGGCTGGTCTTGTTGCTCCTACAACTCCTCCTAAGAGTTTTGCAAGATCGTCAACTAATGCGAAGTTTTCTTTGCTTCCCATTCCACGTCCGCCAGATACGATAACTTCTGCTTCTTCCAGGTTGATCGTCTCTGCGATTTCTTTTACACTTTCTGTGATCTTTGCTTTGATCACATCATCAGCTACTTTTACTTCTTTGACTACAACTTCACCCTCAGTTGGATCTTCCACTTTCTGGAATGCTCCGGAACGTAATGTTGCTATCTGTGGTGTTGTCTTGATCTTTACATCTTCCAATACAGTTCCACCATAAAGTGGGCATGTATAGATAACTTCTCCATCTTCTGCTTTGATATCTAATACATCGGATGCACATCCTGTGTTACATTTTGCTGCAACAACTGGTGCGATATCTTTTCCATCCTGTGTTCCACCTACAAATACAGCTTCTGGATTTTCTTCTTTTACTAATTCTACTAAAACCTGAGCATATGCATCGAGATTAAACTCTTTGTAATCTTCGCTGTCGACACAGATGACCTGATCGGCTCCGGCCTTTGCTACTTCTTTTGCTGCATCTGCTACTCCACCTCCAATAACAACTGCCGTAACTTTATCGGCAAGTTTCTTGGCTGGAGATAACATTTCCAATCCAACTTTGACTGGATTTCCTTCTGCAGTTTCTACATATACCATGATATTCTTACATTCTGCCATGTCCTTTGTTCTCCCTTCCTAGAATACTTTGGCATCTGCCATCATAGCGACTGCTTTTATTGCTGAATCTTCTGGTGTTTCTTCCTGAATCTTGATTCCGGCTTCTTTCTTCGCTGGTTCATATAATTTAACAATCTGAACCTTTGCATTAGATTCTCCGACTTTTTCTTTTTCAAGATCAGCAAGATCAGCTTCTTTAATATCGCCGATTGGTTTCTTTCTTGCTGCCATTTTATTCTTAATCGTTGGGTAACGTGGGTCATATTCTGGTTTTGTGACTGTTACAACACATGGTGCAGAAGCTTCTACTGTACGGTATCCTTCTTCTGTTTCCTGTTTTGCTGTCACTTTATCGCCATCTAAAGCGATTTCTGTAATATTTGTGATCACACTTGTTCCAAGTTCTTCAGCTAACATTAAGCCACCCTGTCCAAGTGCGGCATCTGTTGCTTCTTTTCCACAGAATACAAGATCAAATTTCTGACCATTGTCCGCTTCTAATTTTGCGATCACATTTTTTAGGATATTTGCGATTCCTGTTGTGTCAGATCCTTTGAATGCATCATCACTTACTAAAAATGCATGATCTGCACCAACTGCAAGACAGTTTTTCAGAGAGTTCTTTGCACTATCTTCTCCGACACATACAACTGTTACTTCTCCTTCAGAGGATTCTTTTAATCGTGCTGCCATTTCGAGAGCATAGGTGTCAAATGCATTTACAACAGGTGTTACGTTTGCTAAATCCGGTGTTCCTTCTGCATTTAAATGGATTTCTACAGAATCATCCGGAACCTGTTTGATACATACTAAAATGTTCATAGTCTTACTCCTTCTTATGTTCTATCTTCCGATTGTGTTATTTGCTACGACGATTCTCTGAATTTCGTTACTTCCTTCGAAAATCTGGAAGATCTTAGCATCTCTTAATAATTTCTCAACTGGATATTCTCTGCTGTATCCATATCCACCGAACATCTGGATTGCTTCAGAAGCTACTTCCATTGCAATATCAGATGCATAGCATTTTGCGATCGCTGCTTCTTTGGAATGTGGTAATCCCATATCCATCTTTGTTAAAGCATGTGCAACCATCTGACGAGCTGTTTCTGTTTTGATTTCCATATCAGCTACTTTAAACTGCATTGCCTGATTTTTGATGACTGGTTTACCAAACTGAACTCTTTCTTTGGCATATGCAATACCTTCATTGATACCACGCTGTGCGATACCTGTTGCAACACATCCCATCCAAGCTCTTGCCTGGTCTAATGTCTTCATTGCGATTGAGAATCCTCTTCCTTCTTCTCCAACTAAGTTTGCAGCTGGAATACGACAGTCTTCTAATACAACATCACATGTGTTTGATGTACGGATACCCATTTTATTTTCTTCATTACCTGTGCTTAATCCTGGTGTTCCAGCATCAACTAAGAACATAGAGATTCCTTTAACACCTTTTGTTTTATCTGTCATAGCTGTGATACAGTAGAAAGAAGCGATTCCTCCATTTGTAATGAAGCATTTTCTTCCATTTAATACCCACTCATCTCCGTCTTTGACAGCTGTTGTTGTTCCTGCACTGGCATCAGATCCTGCTCCTGGTTCTGTTAAACAGAAAGCTCCAAATCCACCATCAATGATCTTCTGGCATACATGTTTTTTCTGTTCTTCATTTCCTGCGATCAGTACTGGTTTTGTTCCTAATCCACTGGCAGAAATTGTTGTTGCAAATCCTGCATCTGCGATAGCCATTTCTTCGATCAGTGCCGCAACGTCTACTCTTGATAATCCTGGTCCACCGTATTCTTCTGGTACTTCTAATGAATGTAACTGCATTTCAATGGCTTTGTCATAAATTTCTTTTGGCCATTCTCCACTGACGTCGTATGCTTTACACTGTTCTTTTACTTCGTTTTCACAGAACTCGTGTACATCCTGTAATAAGTCTTTTGCTTCCTCTGAAATTAAATATGCCATCTTGATATCCTCCTAAAATAACCTTAAAAAAGCTTTGTATATGTTTTATGTTACTTGTTTATGTTTGATTGATCGTTTCCTATTAAAATTATAATTTGTAGCAGATCTTACCTGGATTTAAGATCATATTTGGATCAAAGACTTCTTTGACACCTTCCATGATCCTCATCTGAACTGGTCCGAGAGACTCTGCTAGGTAGTCCATCTTTCCATGTCCGATTCCATGTTCTCCAGAGATCATTCCACCGAATTCTGTTGCTTTTGCATATACTTTATCCATAAAGACTGCAACCTGTTTCTTAAACTCTCCTTCTTCCATGTCATTACTGCATGTATAGATATGTAAGTTACCGTCTCCAGCATGTCCAAAGCTCTTCACTCTGAAATCAGCTTCTGCTTCTAATGATTTTGTATATGTCAGGAATTCTGCAATCTTATTTGTTGGAACTACAACATCACATTCATCTAACAGTACAGTATCTGCTTCAATTGCCTCAAGTAATGCTCCGCGGACAGCCCATGCATCTTTCTTTAAGGCTGGTGTATCAGCAACTAATACATCAATTGCTCCTGCTTCTAATACTACTTCAGATGCCTGTTCAATGATATCTTCCAGTTGTTCTTCAGAATTTCCATCAAATGTTGCTAATAAATATGCTCCAATCTCTGTTCCTTCTAATTCTTTTGGATATACCTGTTTTCCTAAGAACTTCTCAGTATCCATAACAACTTCTTTTTCCATAAATTCCAGAGCCTGTGGTGCCAGATGATGCATAAAGAACTGTGGTACTGTTGCAATACAATCCTCTAAATTTTCATAAGGAATGATCAGACTGATCACTGATTTTGGTGCTGGAATTACTTTTAATGTAAGTTCTGTGATAATACCCAAAGTACCTTCAGAACCGATCATTAAGTTTAATAAGCTGTATCCTGAACTTGTCTTTGATACAGTAGCTCCAAGTTTTACAATCTCACCTGTTGGTAATACAACTGTCATGGCACGTACATAATCTCTTGTACATCCGTACTTAACAGCTCTCATACCACCAGCGTTGGTTGCTACGTTTCCACCGACTGTTGCGAATTTCTCACCTGGATCTGGTGGATATAATAATCCTTGTTTTTCTGCATCCTGTGCAAGATCATTTAAAAGGACTCCTGATTGAATCTTCACTACAAAGTTTTCTTTGTCATATCCAAGGATCTTGTTCATCTTTGTAAGAGAGATCATAACACCGCCACCGATACTTACGGCTCCTCCTACTAATCCTGTTCTTGCACCACTTGGTGTTACAGGAACCTTGTTTTCATTACAAAGTTTAACGACAGCTGCAACTTCTTCTGTTGATGTTGCTTCTACTAAAACTTCTGGTCTAGCTTTTCCGTAGATTGCCATCTCATCATGGGTGAAATCCTCATTGATTTCATCACCCACTAAGACACGTTTTGGAGCGATCTCTTTGAATTTCTCGATCATCTCTGGTGTCACTTTGTTATACTGATACTCACTCATTTATCTTCCTCCTTAAAAGTTTATAGCTTTTTAATATCTTTTATCTTTATCATTTTCAGATCAATTTGACTCCAAAGTAGCAAACTAATCCATAGATGATAACGAATAATACGAAATATTTGATAACCTTTGTTAAGATTTCACTTTCTTTTCCTACCGTTGCTGTTGCCGCTGTCGCTACTGCGATACTCTGTGGAGAAATAATCTTTCCTGCGGTACTACCAACTGTATTTGCAGCTACCAGCCAGATCTGGTTGATATTTAATTCTGCTCCTGTACTTGCCTGTAACTTGGAGAATAGTACGCTGCTCGATGTAGAACTTCCTGTTACGAATGTTCCGATAGATCCGATCAGTGGTGCAACTAATGGATAAAAGCTTCCTGTTACACGTACGATAAAATCTGCGATAGACTGTGTCATTCCGCTGTATCCCATGATCTTAGCTGTCGCAAGCACTGCCATGATCGTAATGATCGTCTTAAACATCTGAATCACTGTCTTGCCTAAAACAACAAAGATCTCACCAACTGGACATCCCTGAATCAGTCCTCCAATAAATGCTGCGATCAAGATCAGCACTCCTGGTGTTGATACCCATGTAAATGTATATGGGCTTGCTCCCTCTCCACTATAAATTGGTACATTTGATTTGATCGCTGATAATGGATCATGAATCGCTGGTACTAATGTAGAAGTCAGAAGTAAGAACAGTAATACAAGAATGAATGGGCTCCATGCAACAAATGCATCTTTTACTGTCATCGTAGTATCATCATTATCTTCGATTTCTACATCAAATTTACTTGCCTTACCTTTCAGCATTACTTTTGCAAGGATGATCGTTACTGCCATACTGCATACAGATCCGATAACTGCTGGAAGTTCAGCTCCTACAAATTTTGCTGTCAGATATTGTGGTACTAAGAATGAAAGACCTGACATCAATGTAATAAATAAAATTTCTTTATAATCACCGATTCCTTTAGCTCCTTCATGTTTTCCTGTGATGAAAACAACAAGGAAAGGAACGAGAATTACCATGATCGCAAGTTGTAATACAACATAAGACGCTGTCATATGTGGACTAAATCCTGTTACATTTGCTGCTGTAACCGTTGGAATTCCGATGGATCCAAATGCTACTGGTGTCGTATTGGCTACCAGGCAAACAGTTGCTGCAAAGATTGGTTCAAATCCTAATCCGCAAAGGATTCCTGCTGGAATTGCTACAGCTGTTCCGAATCCTGCCATACCTTCCATAAATCCTCCAAATCCCCATGCGATGATCAGCACAAGAACTCGTTTATCTCTTGATACAGAAGTAAGCATTTTTTTAATAAGTTCCATGTTTTTTGTATGTACGACCAAGTTGTAAGTAAACACTGCTGCCACGATAACCAAACAGATTGGCCAGATTGCCATTGCAAATCCTTCTAACCCTCCTGTGAGGACATCAATAATTTTCTGCTTCCATAAAAAAAGTGCTTCAATGACTGTAATGATCAAAGCGATCGGACAGGCTACATGTCCTGCCATCTTTAATCCGCTTAATGCAATGATCAGCCAGATGATAGGAAGCATCGCTAATAAAAAGTGAATGAACATCTTAAGTTCTCTCCTTTCTTTTCAAATATGAGCGGGTTCCGATATCCTATTTTTCAGCGTATACGCGACATAGTAAGATTGGTCCTACCAGTTACTGTACTTATATGGTAGGACCAATCCGACAAAAAGTCAAGGGATTTTTTTTGCAAAACGATTTATTCTTTTCTATTTTCTTTTCTTTTTTTGTAGAAATTGCACAAAAAAAGCAGCATTTTTACAAACATACTATTTTCAATCCAACCATTTTAAGCCATTTGTATAAATACTGTTTTTTATTTATTTGTTAATTTTTCATCAATTTCCACAAATTTCGTATTTCGAACTATTTTACGGAGTCTTTTTCTTTCGTTATACTATTTTGATATTGCTTCCATATGATCGTGGACAATATCACTGCAATATAGTCGTCAGTGCCTGCCCATATATGACTCCATAAATCCTTGCAACCGCATTTAAAAGATACAATAACGGGATCAGCTGAACTCCTTTGACCATTCCCATAGACTACGAGAATCTAGTTTAATACGATGGTTGATACACTAGATATGTGTTATATTATCTATATACTTTATAAAACGTAAAAGAAATTATCACGAGGTGAAGAAATAATCATGAAAGCTTACGAACGTTTATTAAATTACGTCAAAATTTTAACTCCAAGCAATGAAAACAGCCAAACTGTCCCTTCTTCTGATTGTCAGTTTAATCTTGCCAGGATCTTGGAAAAAGAAATGAATAAACTTGGTCTTACCGATGTCTATCTTGATGATAAATGCTATCTGTATGGTAAGCTGCCTGCCACAAAGGGTTATGAAAACTGTCCCGCGATCGGATTTATCGCACATATGGATACTGTTTCTGATTTCTGTGATCATTCAATCCATCCGATCCTTACGAAGAATTATAATGGAGAAGCTCTTCCTCTTGGAGATAGTGGTCTGGTTCTTGATCCGAAAGTTTTCCCTCATCTTTCTTCTCTCAAGGGTCGTACTTTGATCACATCGGATGGTACAACGATCCTTGGTGCAGATGACAAGGCTGGGATTGCTGAGATTCTTACGATGGTAGAACGTCTGATCAGTAAAGAGATTCCTCATGGTCCGATCAGCATTGCATTTACTCCAGATGAAGAAATTGGAAGTGGTGCTGAGTATTTTGATATCAAGCGGTTTGATGCTGATTTTGCTTATACTTTGGATGGCGATACCGAGGGTGAGATCCAGTTTGAAAATTTTAATGCCTGTAAAGCTGAGTTTGAAATCACTGGTTTTAATGTACATCCTGGTTCTTCGAAGGATACGATGATCAATGCCTCACTTGTAGCTATGGAGATCAACTCTTGTCTACCTTCTATGGAGACTCCTAGAAACACGGAAGATTATGAGGGATTCTATCATTTGATCGATATGAATGGTGATGTGAGTCATGCAACATTACATTACATTGTGAGAGATCATGATCGGGGGTTGTTTGAGGCGAAGAAACAGACATTACGTTTGATCGCGAAAAATATGAACGAAAAATGGGGTAATGGTTGCGTTACTTTAACCATTACGGATCAGTATCAAAATATGGCTGAAGTTATTAAGGATTGTCCTCATTTGATTGAAAATGCAAAGAAGGCTTGTGAAAATGCTGGCGTGGATCCGTTGGTTCTGCCAATTCGTGGAGGTACAGATGGATGTCAGTTAAGTTTCCGAGGACTTCCTTGTCCGAATCTTGGAACTAGTGGACATGCTTATCATGGACCTTATGAACATATTAGCGTTGAAGGAATGGATATGTGTGTTGATATTGTTGTGGAATTGATTAAATTGTATACTGAAGGTTGTTGATGTATAAATAGAGAAAGAACAATGTATTAGGGTCAGAAAAACGAATTTCATTGACGGCTTGACCCTAATACATTGTTCTTTCTCTATTTATACACTCAAATCTTTCAGTATACACTACTTACAGATAAGATACTTCATTCTTCACTTTTCACTTCTTTACGAAACTCTTCCTGCATCCATATGATACACTTCGTCTGCAATTCCCATCGTGGATTCTCTATGAGATACTAGTACCACGGTTCTTCCTTGACTTTCTTCCTTTAACGATTTTAGAATAATTCCTTCATTTAATGAATCCAAGTTACTTGTTGGTTCGTCTAGTAATAACATCGGGCTGTCGTGTAAGAAGGCTCTGGCGATTCCGATTCTTTGTTTTTCTCCACCAGACAGGGTGTCTCCGAGTTCTCCGACTTCGGTGTCGTAGCCATTTGGCAGGGACATGATCATGTCATGGATAGAGGCTTTTTGGGCGGCTTTTATGATTTCTTCTCTTGCTGCGCCTGGTTTTCCGATCGCTATGTTGTTGGCGATGGAGTCGTGGAAGAGTTCGGTTTCCTGAGTTACGTAGGATTGTATGTTTCTCAGTGTCTTGGTTGGGATTTCTTTCACGTTTTCTTCTGAAATCTTTATATTTCCTTTGTTTACATCCCAGAAGCGCATCAGAAGTTTCAACAGTGTGGACTTTCCGCAGCCACTTTTTCCACAGATTCCGATGACTTTTCCTTGTTTCATATTGATGTTGCAGTCTTTTAGGATGACTTCTTCATCATAGGCAAAGGTTACATCTTCTACGGATGCACCTTCAAAACTTATATCAGCTTCTCCTTCTGATTCTTCTACCATTGGTTCTTCTTCGAGTAAGGATAACACTCTTTCTCCACTTGCTAATGTCTGGTTTAAATTGTTTGACAGGCTTGACAATGCAGTTACGGGGCCAAAAGAACCCATCATAGCGATCGTTGCAAGCAGCATAGCATCAAATGTGACATTTCCTGCCTGATATAAATGATACATTAAAAAGAACATTCCAAACGAACAGCAAAGGATCACAAGGTCTGTGACAGCTCTTTGCATAGCTTCCATGCGATTCAGGTCTTTTTGCACTTTTCCTAATTCAATGGATTTTTCACTTATTTGTGCTTTTCTCTTTTTACCTTGTCCATACTGAATCGTTTCGTCTATTCCACGGAGAGATTCTAAGACAAAACTGTTCAGTTTTCCGAATCCGCTTCGGAATTCCATTCCTTTTTGTCCGCCTTTTTTTCCATTTCTTAATGGGATCACGCAGCCTACCAGAAGATAAGAACAGACTGCAAAGATTCCTGCATAGACATGAAATCTTCCGATAAATACAACCATGATCAATGAAGTTAAAATTGCGATCATGATCGGAGAGATCGTGTGTGCATAAAATACTTCTAATAATTCAATATCGGTTGTGATGATTGAAATCAGATTTCCCTTTTCCCTGCCGTCTAATTTAGCTGGGCAAAGCTTCCGAAGTACCGCAAATACCTGATGTCTGATGATCGCTAACAGTTTAAATGCAATAAAATGGTTACAATACTGTTCTGCATAATGGAGGATTCCACGCATCACTGCAAAAACAACCAAATTGATCAGATATTTCGTCACATGCTGCCCTTTCATAGCAAGAAGTGCACCATGTCCGGCTGTGATCGTCAGGAAAATGGCACACAGATACCCTAAGGTTCCAAGAAGCACTGCCGCTGTCATAATGTGTACCAGTGGTTTTACAAGACCGATCATTTTCCCCATAATCTTTATGGAACTTCTTCTTTGTTTTGTTGTATTTTCCATCTTACACCACCTTCTTCTTTAAAGACTCATTCCATGACATATTTGCAGCATAAGATTCCAGTTCCTTCTGCTTATCAAATAAATGCTGGTATGCACCTTTTTTACGCATTAAATGTTCGTGTGTTCCCTCTTCTGCAACAATTCCGTCTTTCATCATATAAATGCAGTCAGAATCTACAACATTGGATAATCTGTGGGAAATAAACAAGATCATCTTTGTCTTTGATAATTCTCGAATGACATTCATGATCATTTCTTCACTTTCCATATCAATATTGGATGTCGCTTCGTCAAATATGTAGATTGGTGTATCAAACAGCAGCGCTCTTGCAAGTGCCAGACGCTGTCTCTGACCACCTGAGAAGTTTTCCCCGCGTTCTGACAAGACAGTCTGTAATCCATCCTGTTCTTTTAAAAATGCCAGAAGATTTACTTTCTCTAACACTTCTTCCATCTCTTCTTTGCTTGCATCTGGTTTTGCCATACGGAGATTTTCTTTGACTGTTCCTGCAAATAAATAACTGTTATGTGTGATCTTTGTCATATGGGACATCAATTCATTTTCCATAATATCGGAGATATCCACACCACCTATCTTGACACTTCCAGTATATCCACGATTTCTCGTTGTTAAGATCCCTGCCAGTGTACTTTTTCCGCAGCCAGATTCCCCAACAAAAGAAATAAAGCTGTTTGCGGGGAAGTTCATTGTGATTCCTTTTAAGATTTCACGATCTTTTTCATAAGCAAAATGAACATCATCAAGTGAAATCTCTAACTCTCCCTGTGGAAACTTGGATTCTCCGCTCTCTCCTTCTTCCAGATCAAGCAGTCCAAAAATCTTATCACTCGCTGCCATTCCATTCATCGCAATGTGGAAAAATGATCCTAACAATCTTAACGGAATAAAAAATTCTGAAGCCAACAATAAAATGATCAATGCTCCGCCAATCGTGATATTTCCAGCAATATACTGATGAATCGCTGTGATCATTCCGACAGCAGCGCCACCGTAGGCTATGATGTCCATGACACTGGTTGAATTTAACTGCATTGTCAAAACTTTCATTGTGATCTTACGAAAATTCTGCGCTTCCTCATCCATCTCGACCGCTTTCATTTCATCCGCCTGATAGATCTTTAATGTTGTCATTCCCTGAAGATTCTCAAGAAAACTGTCTCCTAGTGTTGTGTATAGTCCCCAGTATTTATTCAATAATTTCTTTGCGAGTTTCTGCACCGCAACGATTGAAATCGGAATCAATGGAACGCAGATCAGCAGTACCGCACTTGCCTTTAAACTGATAAAGGATAAAATGATAAATAATGTTACTGGTGCTAAGATGCTGTAAAACAACTGCGGAAGATATTTCCCAAAATAAATTTCAAGCTGCTCCACACCTTCGGTACTCATCTGTACGACTTCTGATGTTGAAACATGTTCCCGATAAGAAGCCCCTAAACATAACAATTTCTCATAGATCTTTTCTCGTAAAATTCTTTTCACATCAACACTTGCTGCAAATGACGCCCTTGTTGCCATCTGATCACATAAAAAACGGATCGCTACTGCAACCACCAAAACCATAAATGTTGTAAGGATCACCTGATCACTCATCTGGTGCATCAAAATACAGTCCACCATTCTTCCAATGGAAAAGATCGCTGCGATCTGCCCTAATAATGCGATCCACTGCCACAGGACCATCTGTACAATATATTTTTTTGTATGGGAAAGTAATTTTACCAATCTTGTTTTAATCATATATTATTTCCTTTGCTTTCTCTTCTTTGACAGTTTCTACTTTCAATCCAAAATATAAGAAATGAAAAATCCACACGATCACAAGAACTACACGGCCGATCGGTACGTTGTTCATCATGATAAAACCGATTGCCATTAAGATCGTTACCATCGTAATGATGGACCTCTTTGTTTTCTTTGTCATTGCTTTCTCTTTTGCAAAGCTTTCTAAATGCTTCTTATAAAGACTTGTCCCTAAAAACCAATCGTGAAGTGTTTTTGAACCCTTTGCAAAGCAAAACACTGTTGCCATGTAAAATGGAACCGTCGGCAGAATTGGAAGTACAACCCCTATCGTCCCAAGCACCAGACATAAGATTCCAAGTGCCATCCACACATATCGGATCGGATTTTTTCTCATATTTTTCATCTCCTTTTCATTAATATTCTATACTGTCAGAACAAATTTCTGTCCATCGATATCTGCTACATTTAAATGAACATCGTAAAGTTCACTGATACTTTCAGTTGTGATCACATCCTTTGGATCTCCCTGTACCAACACTTTTCCGTCTTTTAATCCAATGACTTCATCAGAAAAATGAATGGCCTGATTGATCTCATGAAGTACCATCACGATCGTAATTCCGTATTCCCTGTTTAATTTCTTGACTAGTCGCAGAATATCCAACTGATAACGGATATCCAGATACGTCGTTGGCTCATCAAGGAATAAGATCTTCGTGTTCTGTGCCAGTGCCATTGCGATAAAGACTCGCTGTCTCTGGCCACCAGAAAGCTGACTTAACTCGCGGTTCCTAAATTCCTCGAGTCCTGTCACTTCGATCGCATGATCGATCAGTTTCTCATCTTCCTCACTTTTGCCGCCCATTAATTTCATATAAGGGGTACGACCATAAGAGATCAGTCGTTCCACGGTGATATCATCGGCCGCCTGATTATACTGATGAACGATCGATACTTTTCTTGCAAATTCATTTAACTTTAAATTCTTGATATTCTTTCCATGCAGAAAAACTTTTCCACGGTTTGGATTCAGATTCTTTGTCATTAGAGAAAACAGTGTTGATTTTCCACATCCATTGGCTCCCATGATCGTTGTGATCTTACCTTCTTTGATCATTAAGGAAATATCTTTTAGAATCTGATTGCTTCCATATGCAAAGGATAAGTCCCTGACTTCCATCGCTGGCTTCTCTTCTTGTAATCTTGCAAGGAGTTCTTCTTTATTTGCCATATCTTCCAGACCTCCTTAATAGTAAGATAAAGAACGGACCACCGACAACACTCATGATCACGGCAGCACTGACTTCATTTGGTGCTGCGATCGTACGTCCGATCGTGTCTGCCAGCAAAAATGTAAATGCCCCAAAAAATGCGGAAAACGGGATCAGCATCTTATGGTTGCTTCCGACTAAAATTCTTCCGATATGTGGAACGATCAATCCAAGGAAACTGATTGCACCTGCAACGGCTGTGGAAATACTTGCAAGAAGGACTGCAACGAGTGAGATTACAATTCTTGTGACATTGACATTCACTCCTAAACCTCTGGCTGTTTTATCTTCCAGAGATAACAGATTACATTCCTGTGTAAATAACATTGCAAGGAATAATCCTGCAACCACATATGGAAGCAATGTTGTGACATCATCCCATGTCTTCTGTGTGATATTCGCCTCAACGATCGCTGCCACACCAGTTCTGTCCCCGCCGGACATAGAATTTAAGGCACTGGATAACCCTGTAAATAAGCTATTTACTGCCACACCAGTTAAGATAATTCTCATCGGACTTAAGCCACCCTTCCATGACAGACAATACACCATGAAAAATGCGACCACACCACCTGCAAATGCTGCGATCGGTGTGAAGAAATATAGTGTTGGTGCAAATGCCGTAATAATGACAGCAGTAAAACTTGCCCCGCTTGAGATACCGATAATTCCCGGATCTGCCAGTGGATTTTTCAATACCGCCTGGAATAACACACCAGAAACCGCAATGGCCGCTCCTGCTAACATTGAAATGATGATTCGTGGAAAACGCAGATCATAGATCGTTGCTACGTCTTTGTTATATTTGACAAACAGACCAGAAAGGAGCTCCCCAAATCCAACTTTCAGACTTCCGATATTAATAGAGGCAAAGAATAAAAGAATTAACAATATAATGACAACCCCAAAGGAAATCCATGCTCGCATCATTTTATTTTCCTGCCTCTCCTGATCGACATTCCTCGAACTAACTGCTTCAAGGTCTGCTTTTTTTACCTTCTTGAAAAACATTTATTCTTTCACCTCCTGTGTTCCTTTTGTATTCTGATAAAAATCTTTTTCTAATTCACTTAATGCTTTCTTATATTTGAAGTTTGCACTCATTCCAAAGTATTCATATGTCAGGTCATAAACCCGTTTGTTCTTCACAGCTTCAAAATGTTTCCAAATATCGTTAGTTTCAAAATCTTCGTTAAACATTTTTGTCACCTGATCTGGAAGTGCATGTGCCGCACGGACAATGATATCTGGTTCTTTCTTCTTCATATCCTCGGTATTGACGGTTAAAAACTCCTGATCCGTATTCTGGTAAACATTTTCACCACCAGCAAGTTTGACCAGACTTCCAACATAGGAATTCTCTGTCGCAATGACATAACTTCCTGGAAGTCCCATCAGTACGAGAACTTTGGGATGTTTTTTATTTTTATTTCGTTTTGTATAACTTTTATAAAATGTTGTAAACTCTTTGGTCATCTTCTCGGCTTCCTGCTGTTTTCCAAAGATTTCCCCTAATTCCTGAACCGAACGGTACATTCCCTGCACACTTCTTAGATTTAAGAATGCATACTCCGTATTCTTCAGTTCTTCAAACTTTGGTTTTAAGTCAGTTTCCAGAGAAGAAGGAGCTAAGATCCAATCAGGATTTAAAGAAGATACGATTTCCATATCGGGACTCATGGCAAGTCCGACTTTCTTTACCTTTTTGTATCTTGACGGAATTTTGGAAACACTGCTCTTTGGTACACCGACAAGATCAAGATCCAGCTTGTCACAAATATCTGCAACAGCCGGAGATGTTGCGACGATCCTTGGATTGCCTGACAATGCTTTGACTTTCGCCTTTGCATTTAACACTGCCTGTTTTTCCTTTGGATCTGTGATCTCAAGCATAGTTTCCACGCTCTCTCCCTGACTGATCTTTTTGCTGTCTTTTGGGTGCTGGTTTACACAACCTGTCAGGAAACAAGAGGAAATTGCAAGCAACAGGATCAAAAAAATGCTCGGATATTTTCTTAATTTAGTTTTCATCGTTGTAAATCTCATCATATTCATCCTGATCACCACCCCATTTATCCCAGTTTTTGCGATAATAGTAAACGATCGTCGCTGCCACTCCAAGTAAGACCAATCCTGAAAATGTCATAGAAACCGTTAAGATCAAAATCCATGTTCCCACAGACTTTTCAGAAGATGTTTTCTTCTTTGTGATCGTCTTCGGTGCCGTAGATAAACTCAGTCCCTGGGCGTTGCTTAAGGAATCGTCACTGCTTTGTGTGTCAGCTCCTTGGGATGCGGTTGTTGTCTGCTGACTGGCTGTATTATTTGTGTCAGCTGTTGTCTGTGTCTGGTTATTGTTTGATGTCTGCGTATCAGAAGATGATGTTGTAACCATCAACACTTTCATGCCTACGGAATTTCCTGTGGTGTAATTACCTGGATAGAAATAAAAAATGACGTTTCTTCCCATTGGTTTTACGTACATGGAACAGCGGATGATGCTGTCTTGGGATGAAAGTTTGATCCTTAAATCTTTTGTTGTTCCATTATTATCTTTTCCTGTCGCTGTCTGTGTTACAGATTGTGTTTGAAATCTTGATTCTCCTCGTTTCTGCACGGAAAAACTCAGATCAGATGTATAATCTACAAGGCTTATACGAAATGTCAGATAATAATCTCCAGCGTCTGTTACCTCTAATAATCCTTTGGATGATATTGCTCCTTCGACCATTCCCTGCCCAGTTGCTTTCGATGAACTTCCTCCAGAATCTTCTACTTTTCCAGTCACGGGATGCTGATATGTTCTTGCAATCTGACAACTGTAGACATTTCCTGATGCTGCTTTTACATCTTTTGAAAGACCCCCAAAAGACAAGAGCGCCACTAGAATCAATATCCAGTTTTTTAATTGAACAATATGTTTTTTCATTTTTATAATCCCCTGCTCTTCACTTTATAAACTATAGCTAGAATAGAAAGTAATACACTCATGATCGATGGTACTATGATCGGTGTTTCTTCCTCATCTTCCTGTAATGTCTGACTTCCACTGTTTGTTGATGTTGAAACCTGATCAGTATTAAAACTTTTTTCTTCCACAGCTGATTGTCCCTGTACATTGGATTGTGTTGTCTCTGGTAATTTTGAACTTTGAATCGTAACTTTCTCATGACTTCCTGCTGAAGAAGTATTTGAAGAATTTGTTGTCATTGTAGTACTGCTTTTTTCTGTATTTTTATCATTTGATACAAATTCCTTTGAATTTTTTACTGCCTTTATAGAATTAAGGTCTAATTTCAGATATACAGCCTGTGTACCACTTCCCGGACTGATCGCATCCATGATCGGAACAAACACTTGTAATGGCACATATCCGTCATTTTTTGCTTTTGATATCAATGGAAATGTTACCTGGTCTGGGTAATCACTTCCATAAGAATCTCTGACTTTCTTTCCTTTTGTGTCTTTTTGATAAGAATCCACGGTTACATTTTTTAACGAACCTGTTGGTACCTTATATTGATCGATCTTATAAGTATTCGTAAAGTATTTGATCTTGCTTAAATAGCCGTAACTTGAACTAATATTCAATCCTTTAAAATCAAGTGTTATATCATATTTTCCATTTTTGACTGTGAGTTTTATCTTGTGATTGATTGCTTCATTTGCCATGGATTCTGTCTTCTTGTCTGTCTTTAACATCTTGCCAGAAATACTGTAAACCCCATCTTCTAATTTCTTTATATTTAGCTTTGATTTCCTTGTTGTAGTTTTCTTAACTTGGTTTTCCTTGGCTGTAGTTGTTGTTTGTTTGTCTTGCTGCGTTGTAACAGATGACTCAATTCTCGTCTCGTCACTCACCTTCTTTAATGTATTCCAGTCAAATTGAAATCTTGCATATTGAAGACCGCTCCCTTTGCTGATCGCTTCCATAACAGGTACATAAACCTGAACCCACATTTCTTCCTGTTGATAATTTACCGGAAAACTCATGTAATGTGGATACAATTTTCCTTTTACCCTAGAATCTGTCCCTGTCTTAGGATCATTATAGCTGTCATATGTATTTTCAAAATATGATTCTATATTTATTGGGATTGGTGTTTCATTTTCTGGTGCCTCAATCTTTCCAGATGTTGTCTTCCAGTTTGGAAAATAAGACATCTGCGCAAGATATCCTGTAAAATTGAGCTTTCCTAATTTTGTACTCAGTGCCTTGCATTCTGCCCTTACTGTATAAGTTCCATTCTTTACGATCAATTGTATTGGCTGAATAATCCCTGCATTTCCCATAGAAGCCTGATCTGATGAGGCGCTTCTTAAGAAACTTTGCATGGTATAAGTTCCATCTTCTAATATATTTTTTTCATCCGCTGCTGCCTTATGATCTACAAATGCAGCACCAGCCAGACAGCATAATATAACGGAAATGACACAGCTGATAAAACGAAAATATTGTGCTTTTTTCATGATTTTTTTCTACTCTTTTATGGGGACTATAAAGCCCCTGTAGGTTTACAGCGGCTTTATCATTTGTTTCCTGTTACTTTTTAATTTTTACAGAAACTGCTTTTGAATATTTACTGTATGTTACTTTCTTTCCTGCTTTTTTAATTGCACGGACTTTATAATAATATGTCTTTTTCTTTTTCAGTTTCTTATTTTTAAATTTGGTTGTCGAAGCTTTTGTGATCGTCTTAACTGCTTTGTATTTACCATTCTTCTTTGTCGCACGATATACAACATATCCTGTTGCCCCTTTGACTTTCTTCCATGTTACTGTTACCGTTTTCTTGGAAGAATTCTTAACTTTCAGACCTGTGACTGCTGCTAACTTCACAGTCGTTGTCGTCTGTGTTGCAGCTGGCTTCTGAACTGTTGCAGCTGGCTTCTGAACTGTTGTTGATGGTTTTTGTTCCTCTTTCTTTGGTGCTTCTTCTGTTACATCTTCACTGCTAAAATCTTTATCATCTGCTGTTGTTTTAACGACTGATGTAAAATCTAAGGAAAGATTCATTTTCTGAGTTCCCATTCCTGATGCAATGCTGTCCATAATTGGTATAAATACCTGCATTGGTGCGATTCCTGTTTCTACAGCTTCATCTGTCAATGGGAATGTTACAAGATCAGGATAATTGCTTCCAAATTCATCGGATACAATGTCACCATTCGTGTTTTTCTGAATCTGATCAACTGTAACGTCTTTTTCTGTTCCATTTTCAATGTACTGGATCTTATTTAAGTATCCATGGAATGTCTGTCCACCGAATGGAATATTCATTGCCTTTAAGTTTAATGTGACATAATATTTTCCATCTTTTACTGTTAACTTTACTTTATGTGCGATCGCATCATTTGCCATTGATAGATGTTTTCCATTTGTTTTTAACATCTTTGCATCTACTTTGTAGATTCCATCAGAAAGTACTTCTTTGTCTTTCTTTTCTTTTAATGTATCCCAATATAACGTGATCTGAGCATCTGTATCAAACTTTCCATGATCAAATGTAATTCCACCATGTTCACCACTTAAATTGCTCATTGCTGGTACATACATTTTAAAGTTTGCTTTATAAGTTAATTCTGGTTTATCACCTGTTAATGGCATATTTACAGTTGTTACACTCTCTCCATCTTTTGTTTCTTCGGATCCTTCTTTTGTCAGATCTGATCCATTATAATACCCATTAAAAGCTAATACATCCATTGCTTCTTTTGTAACCACTGGATATGATAATGTCATCTTTCCATTTTTATCAACCTTTAATGTTGCTGTTACTTTATTCTCAGAATTTGCTGCAGACAAGCTATGTTCTACTGTACTTGTCATGTTTTTCATCTGAATCCCATAAGTACCTTCTTCCACTGTTTCTGGTGCTGGTGCAAGAACTTCCTCTTTTGATGTTAATCCTAGAGATTTCATAACTGCATTTTTAATCGCGGAAGCACTTGTCGTTGCTCCAGACACTGTATCGACTTTGTCAAAGGAATTCTGATCTGTGATATCTAGACCTTGTATCTGGTCTTTGATTTTATTGATCGCTTTTGGAAGGTAGATATTTTCATTTTTTTCAGCATATTTTCCTTTGAAATTTTCTCCTTTAATCTGAAGATCTGTCACTTTTCCATCTTGGTATGTAACAGTTGTTTTAATATCGTATCCACCGAACTGTGCAATATGAATCGTATTTTCTTTTGTTCCATCTGATACGTTTTCATTTCCCTTAAGGCTTGCATAATCAACCTTTAAAAATGCATCTGTTTCCTTTGCTATCGGACTGATCATCATATGAAGATAGATACCATCGGTTGTCTTTGCACTCTCTGGAATTGTAAATTTAATCTTTGTTGGATTACCAGCTTCATCTGTTTTCTCAACAGTCACATCTTTTGTTTCTGATTTTGTATCGTTTCCCTGATAAACTTTTAAATCCTTTGCTGCACCTGTCATTCCATAAAGATTTAATGCTTTTAATTCAACTTCTAAACTTGCTGTTCCATCTTCTGCTACTTCTAATGTTGCATTTTTACCTACAGCCCCGGCCGCCATTGAATTCTGTTCAACATTATCTGCTTTTTTTAACGACACTGGAACTGTATAAGAACCAGCTGACAAACTTATTTTGTTTGTTCCAAATGCATTAGACACTGCTGCCTTTACAATTGCTGGATGTGCTACATATATGGGTGTCGCTGTTCCAGCCATTGCAACAGCTAACAATAATGGCATGATTTTTTTCTTTATATGATATTTAGTTTTTCTCATAATCTCTCCTTCTCTTAATTTATAGGCATTATCGGTTAGTTTTAATTAACTCACTTCTTTTTTATCATGCATCAATATTCTCCGTCAACGAAAACAAGTTTTTCAAAATCGTTCATATCTGATATTTTAAATTTAAAATTTCTTAAAAAAACACGTGTTTCTGCCATTTATCAATAAAACACAAGGTGTTGCAGGCGTGCAACCCCTTGTGTTTTATTGATAATTCTTCTCATTTATTTTTTGATCAATATGCTTTTCTTTGAGGAGAATGCACCATATACTTTCTTACCTTTAACTGTACGATAAGCACGAACTTTGTAGTAATATTTTTTATTTTTCTTTAACTTTGTATTTGTGTAACTTACTTTTTTATTACCTTTTACTACCTTAACAAGCTTATATTTTCCGTTTTTCTTTGTTGCTCGATAAACTTGATATCCATCTGCATTCTTTACTTTCTTCCATGTAATACGCACCTTACGTTTTTTCAGATTTTGCAGATTGATCTTTGACACTTTCTTAAGAATATCTTTCACTGCTGTCGTTGATAGTTTTTGTGTCGTTGTTGTATCTGATGGTTTTTGCTCTGTTGTTGATGGTTTTTTATCATCCTTTTTAGATACTGCTAATTCGTTTGAATATACGGTAAAACGGTATTGTTTTGTTCCATTTAATGTCGCATTTAAGACTTTCTTTATTCTGTATGTTCCCAGATTTGATACACTAAAGTTCCCTTTTAATTCTTCTGCCTGATCAGTTTCTGTATCTTCTTTAACTGTCTCCCATGTACCATCTGCATTCTTTTTCTGAACTTCTGTAATAATATCCCAGTCATATTTTTCATCCATAACTTCTGCGATATTTTTATCTTTCCATCCGTTCTGCTCCAGCATATCTTTATAATCTTCAACCGTTTCTATTTCTCTGGCTTCGTCACTTGCTGTCTTATCAAACCAGAATGCAAGATCTAATACACTTAAATCCTGGCTCCAACTAATCTTCTGACCGTTATCTTCCTTTAATTCCAGATTCATCGCGTTCTTCTGTGGATAAAATTTATTGATCGATGTGTCTGATTTTTTCATCACTGCCGGATCCACAACTTTGATATTATTTAACGTGAGATCAAGCTTGTGAAGTACTCCATCATAATCGTTTTCAAATGTTTCAGGAAATGCCTTCTCTGTAATATTGGAGATCTGATTATCATGGAAATCTACAGAATATAGTTTTTTATTCTTTGCAAATGTTCCATCTGGCACTTGAGCAATATAGTTCTTGTAGAAATTAACCTCCTCAAGATTTGACATCTTTGTAAAATCAATATTCGAAATGTCTTCTAATGCATTATTGAATGCACTGATCTTTCGTAATTTCTTTGTTGCTGCATTGATACAGTTTGGAAGTTTTACAAACTCGTTATTGGATAATTCAATAAAATTAATCGTATCTCCAGCATCATCTAAGAGATGATCTGGTAATGCATTTAATTCATTTCCTGAAATGGATAGCTGCTTTAGACTTGTATCTCCATCCAGTGCCCCAGCCTCTACAGACGTGATACTATTATTATCCAGTTCAAGATATACTAATTTATCCAATCCTGACAGTGTATCTTTCTTAATCTCCGTCAGATTATTTGCTCTTATATTGATCCAATTCAATTTTTTTGTATTTTTAAACGCATTTTCTGGAAGAGCTTTTATATGATTTGAATTCAAATCTACATACTCAAGATTTGTCATATTATCAAAAAATCCCTCTGGAATTTCTGTGATCTTATTTCCTGAAAGATCCAATTCTTTAATCTTATCTGATAAACCTTTTAACAGATCGATATTACTCAAATTCTTGTTTGATAAATCCAGACTTCCTTCGTCTCCATTAAATGCTGCTAATTCTTCCTGGGTAATTTCTCCATCATTGTTCGTATCAGCTCCTGCTTCGATCAATGCATCAACCAGGGTCTGGTTCGCATCTTTTTTATCATATCCTTTCCATCCTTTTTCCAAAGATGTGAATGTGATATCCGCTTTCATATATTTGTCATAGTTACCTTTATCAGATTCAGATCCCATAACGGATACTAAAGCTGCCGCTGTATGTATTTTGCTCAGATCTTTAATGCTCATTGTATATTCATATGCATCATAAGAACCATCACTATTTGCATCCCCATATGCTTCTTTTGTTGCTTGGGCAAACGTTCCATCTGTCTCTAATGTGAAGTCAAGTAAGTATTTCGCCATGGAGATATTTAACATGGATAATTTCATTTCTCCATCTTTTACTGTCAGTTTTGCTTTTCCTTCAAAATATCCACCTAAGGAAGAGGGTTCCTTGCTTCCTTGTTTTGTTGCTTTAAGTGTAACTGTATATACACCATCTTCTGTTGGATTTAATGTTGGATCTTCTTTTTTAAACGTATCAATTGCTTCCCTTAATGCAGCAACTGCCTGATCGATCTGATCCTGAGTTGCAGATTCTTTATTATATACATCTTCTGCTGTTTTGATCGCTTCCTGGAATGCATTCCATTTTTCATCAGATGCCGATTCTTTCGTATATGCTTTTGCTGCTGTGATCATATTATTTAACGCATTTTTATCGATCACTGCATCTCCTGATCCCAAATCTTCCTGTGAAACGAAAGTTACTGTTTTTGCTGTTTTGTCGACATTCACAATGATCTTTTTATCTTTGTAACCATTTGCTGAAACAATGATTGTGTTTTCGCCATCTTTGATCGATCCCATATATACACAAAATCCATCAGAATATGTCATTGAATAATAATTATCTTTTCCTTCTTCATCATAAACTGGATATTCCTTGTCGTTCACTACAACTTTATTGATCTTACTGCAATAATCTGAAGAAGTAGATGCAGATTTATCCATTTCAGTAAATTTAATATAATTTTCTTTTCCTGACCAGTTTTTTCCCCATTCTGCTTTTGTGATCGCAATTCCTGTTTTTAATCCAGTTTCTGTATTTGCCGCTTTTACCTGTACAATACCTGTTGATAAGATTACTGTCTGTGGAACTGCCATTGCTACTGCCATTGCTACTGCTAGTGAATATGTTAATACTCTTTTTCTCATCATTTTCTCCTTTGTAGATTATTTTTTGATCTTAATTTTTTTGATCATTGAAAATTTTCCGTATACTTTTTTGCCAGATACTACTTTATAAGCACGTACTTTGTAATAATATGTTTTTCCTTTTTTCAGTTTTTTATTAACATAAATTACTTTTCCAGCTTTTTTCAATGTTGTGATCTTCTTAAACGATTTATTCTTCTTCGTTGATCTGTAAACTTCATATCCTGATGCATTTTTCTGCTTTTTCCAGCTTATTTTCACAGATCTCTTTGAAGATTTTTTTATTTTAAGCTTTACAACCCTTGATGGTTTTGCTATTTGTATTTCTTTCTTCTTTATTGTTGTTATTTGCGAAGTTGGCGTTGTTGCTGTTGTTTTATCTTCCTTCTTGTCTTCTTTCTTATCTTCAATTGTTACTTCATTTGATTTTGCTTCAAATAAGAAATTTCTCATAGAACTCATGTAACCATAAACATCCTTTACAACTCGATACGTTCCATCTTCTGTAAACTTGAAAGAACCATCCATTTCGTCTGCTTTTCCCTCATTGATTCTTTGATCAATCGTTACAAATCTTCCATTTGTGTCTTTCTTTTGAATTTTGGTTACGATATCCCACTGATATGACAAATCTTTTAATGTCTTTGTAAAATCGCCTTCCGCATATCCTTGTTCTTTCAGATATTCTTTATATTCATCAACTGACTGAAGTTCTTTTTTCTTTGCATCATTTGTTTCTTCATACCAGAACATCAAATCCAACGCACTTAACTGCTGTGACCATTTCATCTCTTGATCACCGCTTTTCTCTAGTCTTAATTCCATTGCGGACTTCTGTGGATAAAATTTATTATATGACTGGCTTTTATTGATCAGCTTTTTATCTATGATCTGCATGTTATTGAATTTAAGGTCCAGTTTTCTTAGACTAACTCCATTTGGAAGAATATCTGGTGATACAGAGGTCAAATCATTATCAAACAGATCCAAACCATCAAGTTTTGTGTTTTTTGCAAATGCATTTTCTGGAATCTGTGTTATCTCATTATGCATAAGGTTTAATTCTGTCAATTCCGGAAGTTTTGAAAAATCAACTTTGCTGATATCTTTCATTCCATTATCCCATGCATGCAGTTCCGTCAATGAGGAACAATCCTCTACTGCTTTTGGAAGACTTTCCATATTATTTTCCTGTAAAAACAACATTTTTAATGATCCTGCCAATGGTTTGAGACTTCCATCTTCTAATGTTGTGAGATTATTTCCATATAAACTCAGCTGTTCTATTTTTTTCATACCTTCAAAGGCATTCTTATCAACTTTTGAAATCTTATTGTTTTCGAGGCCTAAGATTGTCAGCTGATCTAGTCCTTTGAATGTTCCATCTTCTAATGTTGTAATCTCGTTTCCATCCAACGCGATCCAGTTAAGTTTTGTGTTGCTCTTGAAGAATCCTTTTGGGATAGACGTAAGTTTACTATTTTCCATATAGAAATTTTCTAATTGTGGCATCATCATCAACAGATCTGATGGAAGCTCAGTTATATTATTATAAGAAAGATCAAGGGTTGTCACAGACTCCGGAAGATACTTGAGCAATTCCAATCCTTCATTACTTAAATTGCAATTCTGTAATTCCATCTTGTCACCTTTGTATTGCTGAATTTCTTCTTTTGTGACAGTTCCATCATTATTCTTATCCAGTCCATAATCGATCAACGCCTGATTCAGTGCTTCTTTTCCTGTTGGTTTTTGATCTTGATCTTTGATGGCCTCAAAGCCTGTCCATCCTCTCTCGATCGACATATCTTCTATATCCGCTTTTGTATATTTTTCATAATTTCCTATATTGTCTCTGCTTCCTCCCATAGGTTCTGCCAATACTGCGATTTTTGTGATGTCTGACAATTTATTGATCTGAATCTTATACTCATACATATTATAAGTGCCCGCAGAATTTTTTTCTCCTACTGGAGTTTTTTCAGATGTTTTATAATTTCCTTCTGAATCTCCAAGTGTGATATCGTACATCATATCTGCATATGTTGTACTAAGGATCTTTACCCATGTCTTTCCATCCTGAACAGTAACTTTAATCTTTGGATCAATAAATCCGCTTAGCATTGATTCCTCAGATGTTCCTTCTTTATTGATCGTCATTGATAATGTATAATTTCCATTCTCCGTCGGATCTTCTAGGATCATCTTTGCCTTTGCTTTTTTTTGTAAATGAATTCCTTTTGCAGCAACATTTTGTAATGTTGCTGGATTACTCGTTGCCAGAAGGATTGCTGAAAATGCAACTGCCAATCCTCTATATAACTTCTTTCTTCTCATTTCTTTTCCTTCCTGTTATTTGGTTTTTAATGTTTTCTTTATACTCCAATTTCCATAAATCTTTTTGTGATCATTTGTTTTATATGCTCTGATCTGAATATAATATCGTTTCTTTGATTTTAATTTTTTGATCGTTTTACTTGCTGTTTTGGCATTTACTTTGATCCGTTTCGCCTTCTTCATATTGGCTTTTGTTGCATATCGTATTTCATATCCTGATACTTTGGATTGTTTTTTCCATGTTAATCTGATCTGTTTTTTTCCTGCTTTTAGTTTTTTTACAACGACTCTTGTCACAGCTATTTTTGTATTCATTGTTGAAGCATTTTGAATCACTGTTGTTGTGCTTTGCGTTGCTGTTGTTGTATTTTCAGCATTGTTTTTTATATCAGGATCTGATTTCTTATCTTCTTCTACCGTGATCATGATCGCATCACTGATATCCCTGTTAAAATTGTTTGTTCCTGTTGCCACTGCATATACTCTTGCTGTTCCAGGTCCAAGAATCGTCACTTCTCCATTCTTGCTTACCTTTACAACGTCATTGTCATTTGCAATAAATTCAACTTTCCCATCTCCTGGTGCTTCAACATATGCTTCTAACTTAAAGTTTTTGTCTGAAACATATTTCTTATATGAGGTAACTGGAACTTTGATCTTTTGATAATCTTTATCAATCTTGATCGTTACTTTTTCTTCTGTTTCTTTATACTCTTTTGTCTCGGATGCTTTGATCACGATATTACATTTTCCACGTCCAACGATCGTTACTTTTCCATCTTTGACCGTAGCAATTTTCTCATTTGTTGTTTCATACGTGAGATTTCCGTTTCCTCTTGTTATTTTTGCGTCAATTGTAAATGATTTTCCTGAATCATTCATTGTTTTATTTATTTGTGCCGGGGCTGAGATTGCCTGGTATTCTTTTCCGTCTTTAGATTCTGCTGCTTCATTTGTGTTATATTTTTCCAAATGTACATATCCATATCCAAACTCTGTATCCTTTCCAGATTCCCCAAGATCTACTGCATTATCTTTAAACGCTGCATATACATCCCTTTGATTATAATCTGGATGTTTCATTTTGACATAAGCTGCTGCCGCTGCCATATGGGGTGTTGCCATAGAAGTCCCGCTTATCGTATTGGTTGATTCTTCTCCATTGATCCATGCACTATAGATATTTCTTCCTGGTGCAACAAAATCAAGTAGTTCTCCATTATTGGCAAAATCTGAACGAATCAGGTTACCTTTTGCATCTGGCTCAAATGATCCAACTGCGATCGTCCATGGACTGCTCGCTGGATAACTTTTAGAAGTATCTGTGTATTCATTTCCTGACGCAGCACATACTGTTGTATTTGCTTTAAATGCCCTTGCAAATGCTTCATCCATCAGAGTTATCTGATCATTTTCAAATCCTGACATTATTTCAAATCCAAGACTCATATTAATAACATCTGCTTTATGTTCTACTGCATAATCAACCGCATTTGTGATCGTTGCATAGGATGCTGTCCCAAGAACACTAAATACTCGAATTGCCATAACCTGTACTTCTTCTGGTGTTGCCTGTGTAATGATTCCTGCGACATGACTTCCATGTCCTTGTTTTGTATCATTATATGCTGGCTTCGTTTTATCATCTTCATTTCCTTCATCCAACGCAAGATTTATACTGTTTTCTCGATCTAGCCTGTTCTTAAACCATTGATGATCCACATTAATTCCACTGTCGATCACGGCAACTTTGGCACTTTTATTTTTCCAGCTGTCTTTCTCTTCCTTAAGTTGATCCATTCCCATTTTTTTAATTCCATCATATGCCGCCACTTCATCTGATCCGTTATCTTTTGCTGCTTCTTTTAGTGTGATCGGTATATCTTGAAATATTGTTGTTCCTGGAAGATCCTTTTTCAACTTCTCACATGCATTCTTTGCTTCTTCTGCAGTGTCATAAAACAAAATCTGGTAATTTCCCACTGTGTAGTAGTACACACTGTTAGCACCATAAGTATTTTCAATCTCATCTCTTGTTTTTACGATCAATTTTTGTTTAATCGTTTCATTGACCTGAGATTGAGTTATTTTTCCTTTCATTCTGGCTGTATTATTATTTGCTTTTTCTCTCATAACTGCAGCCATCTGTTCTGGTGTATTTAATTGTTTTGCATTATTTGTCTGTGATGCTTTTATGTTTTTTCCAAATGGAATAATTGAAAATGCCAAAACCGCACAGATTAATAATGCTAAAAAGCGATTTTTCATAAGTTTCTCTTTTCCTCCTTTGTTGTAACTAATTTATAATATTTTCAAAGTTAGTTTTGACTAATATTTACCATAACTATTATTTTCATGTCAATCACAACAAATTTTTCAAAGAGAACAAAAAAAGAAGGTGAAAATTCAAAAAATTTTCACTTTCTTGATATTTACGTTCTTTTTTTTATTTTTCTGAAGTTGCATCGATGCAACAAAATTGTTGTTAATAAGAGTTTTTCTCATTTTATTTTTTTACCAGACAAAAAATCTGAATTTTTATCTGTTATTTTCCCATTGTAGATAAAAAAGAAAAAGAACCCAAGATCGCACTCTCAGATTCTTTTCTTTTCGTTAGCTATTATTTTACACTCACCGAAGGCTCATGTTCTGCTTTATTTTTACCATATTGTATTCTTATGTTCAACCAAAAGATGTTTTACTATTTTCCTTTAAAAATGATAATATCTTTCCAATATATCATATTCATTTCATCCATCTTGTTGCATCGTTGCAACACACGATCAGTAAATGATAATAATTCTCAGATTTCCATGTTCCATCAGCCATCAGATTCCATTTATATCCATTCCACAGATTCTATTCTATTAATAGCTACATTTTCATTATCATTTATTATATAATTTTATTATGAATAATATACAGAAAGGACTCTATCATATGAACTCTGAAAATTATGGTACTCATATCAAACATATCCGTCAAAAAATGGGTTTAACACAAAATCAAGTTGCTGAGGCTCTTGGTGTAACGCCTGGTTATATCAGCAATGTAGAAAATAACCGTACTGCTATGTCCCTGCGTATTTTAACATATTATGCGAAGCTTTGTGGCTGCTCTCTGGATTCTCTTGTCGGTACGCTTGATCCGGAGTATTCAGAAACTGCGCTTGATCGTAAACTTTATAATGCGATCATGCAGCTTGATGTGGATACGAAAGAAAAACTGTTAAAAACTATAGAATTATGGGAATTTTAATTTTTAATTAAAATTCCCATAATTCATATTTCTATAATTTTACGATCAACGTGGCCATACTCTCTGGCATTCTCTTCTCCCCAACGCTGCTTGTCATAAACAGTTGGATCTGCCCGGTGATTTCTGTTTCTGACAACTGCTCAAACTCAAAATCTTCAAATGGAATCTGTATTTTCTTATCTTGGATCAGAAGATCAGTTAAAACATCTTTGTTACTTCTGCATTTGACTGTCTGAATATGTCCAGACAGCATCGCTCCACCTTTTGTCATTGCTTTCATTTCTCTGACGGTTAATTCTAAATAGTTTTTATCCCCTTTTAAATACAGATATGCTGGTTTTTCAAATCCTTGGTCTGCCATAGAGAGACTTTGCCAGTCTTTCCCTTGTCGATAAATGGAAAATGCGACTTGGTATATGCCTTTTTTTAGACTGCTGCATAATTGTTCGTAAGTCATCTTAGTAATTTCTTTACTTTCATTTTTCCCGATACTTTCATACTTTAGATGCATTTTCTCTTTCTGGCATAATTTCTGAATCGTATCGATATCTGCTGTATCAAACATTCCAGTAACTGCCTGTCTTTGTTGTTGTTCGTTAATTCCAATAGATGCAAAGTAATGGTAAAGATCTGCTTCGATCATTTTGTAATATTCTAAGAATTCTTTTCCTTTTCTGGTAAATTCCTTATCTTCCAGGAATCCTTCTTCTCGGTATCTTTTGAAGCATCGGGAGATTGTTGATCTGTTTACCTGCATCTTTCTTCCGATCTCTGCTTCGTTGTATCCTTTTCCTTCCTCAATCTGTATCTCTAATGCTTTTAAGCATTGTAACTGAAACATATTTGGTTTATAATTTTCCATTGTTTTATCACACATTACCAAACTCCTAAATTAATGATACGGTTAAAATACGAACCGATTCTTCTATAATCTCTTCTTCATGATGATCACACACTACTATTTCTACAATTCCTTCAGATAATTTGTCGTTTCTTCGAATCGTACAGTCCAATGCCTCTGTCAAAATTCCAAACTTTCCATTTTCTTTTTTTGCATACATCCACTGATTTCCATAACAGTAGCGAATTTCTTTTTTCAACAGATCTGAATCTATTGGTTTTAAATACAAGTAACTTTCTTTGCTGATCGCTACTTCCGCTCGTTTCTCAAACTGCTGATATTCTTTCGAAAGAATTCTTGGATGTGATGTTCCTTTTTCAAAAAATGCGATCGGCATGATCCTCTTTCCTTCTGGAAACATCAGATTTAAATCATTTCCTCTAGTCATATATGAATATGTATGACGGTTTTCCATAAACATACGGATTCCGGTTAAAATGCGTTCATCCAGAACATGTTCGATTGCACATGCATTTTCTTTTGCAATACTTCCATCAACACCAGAAACCAAACGCAGAAACTCTGTAAGGCATCGTTTTCTTTCCAGACATTGCTGCCCTTTGGATAATCCCATCGGCGTTAAGAACATTCTTCTTCCTTCGTCCTTTAACAGATACCCTTCTTCTAACAATCCATCTGTGACTCTGGTAACTCTTGATAACGGCACTTCAAGTTCCCTGGATAAGTCGGATTTTACAATCTGATTCTCTTTTCGCTTCATTTCATACATAAGACTTAGATAATCTTCTTTTTCCTGTTTTGATATCTCTTTTGACATATATTGTTCCTCTTCTCATCATTCTATATAAAAATGATAAAAGGAATGTTGCACGAATGCAACATTCCCTTTTGTTAACGATAAATATTCTCAAATTGTTTAAGCTTCTGCTTTAGCGATTTTTACTAATCGACTTGTTCCAAGGCGGTCTGCCCCAAGTTCGATAAATTTCTCAGCATCATCAAAGGAACTGATTCCTCCTGCTGCCTTAATCTTTACATTTTCTCCAACATGTTTCTTAAATAAAGCAATATCGTCAAATGTTGCTCCTGATGTTGAGAATCCTGTAGATGTTTTGATGAAATCTGCTCCTGCTTCTGTTACGATCTCACACATCTTAATCTTTTCTTCTTCTGTTAACAGACATGTTTCGATGATAACTTTTAATATTTTATCTCCACATGCGCTCTTTAATAACGCAATTTCGCCTTTGATCTTATCGAAATGTTTATCTTTGACATCTCCTAAGTTGATGACCATATCAATTTCATCTGCACCATTTAATATAGCATCTTTTGTTTCATATTCTTTGACTGCTGTTGTACTATATCCATTTGGGAATCCAATCACTGTACAGATTGCCATTTTCCCATCAACGTAATCTTTTGCTCTTTTTACATAAGATGCTGGAATACATACAGATGCTGTCTGGTATTTGATCGCATCATCGCATATTTCTTTAATTTCTTCCCAAGTTGCTGTCTGTGCTAATAGTGTGTGATCAACAGTTTTAAAGATATCTTCTCTTGTCATAATGATTTCCCTTCTTTTGAAGTTCGCTTGTTACTTTTGTTAATTGTGGTATAGAGGATTGTGCTCCTAATGTCTGCACGGAAATCGCAGACGCCATAGAGCTTATTTTTAATACATCATAAAAATCCAATTGCTGCTTGATCGCATATGCAAATGCACCATGAAAAATGTCCCCTGCACCATTTGTATCGACTGCTTTTACTTTAAATGCTGGCATCAATGTGATCTTTCCATCTCTACGATATAATAATCCTTTTTCTCCCAGTGTGACCACTGCATGCTTATGATTGATCTGTTCTATTTCTTCAAAGATTTCACATACTTTCTTTGGATCATTAAGATTGATCGTCTTTCCTGTATATTGTCTTGCAAAATCTTCAGAACATACCAGATAATCTACTTCTTTTGCTACCTGCATTGTACTTTCTCTGCATGTCCCTGCATCTACGATCGAAATGGCACTCTTATAATGATGAATTGCCTCCACACTGATCTCTGGTTCGTGTCCATCACTTAAGATAACAGAGACTTCTTCATCCGGATATGTATATTCAATGTCTTTTTTCTCACCTGGGAAATTAAATAACGTTCTTGATCCATTTTCCTGATTTGAAAAAATATAACTATGCGGTGTTTCAATCTCATCATCCTTGATCAGATAATTGGTTCCGATCCCAGCCTGTGCAGCAATTTCTAACAATCGTTTCCCGTAAGTATCGTTTCCAATCCGGCTGATCAATTCTACTTTTTCTCCCCACATTGCACACAGATATGCAGCATTAAATGCAGGTCCGCCTCCACATTCTTCTTTTTGTGTCACGCGGTATTTTTGATTCTCACAGATCGCGCCGTCAAGCGGAATCGTGATATCATACGCTGACTGTCCAATACAAAAAATACTTCCCATCTGTTTCTCCTTTATTCTTCTACAAGATCACATAATTCTTTGATCAATGCTGGGTAATCAATCTTCGAAAAATCTGTTACATCAACTTCGATCAGATGTCCCAGTTCAAATGTTCCGTATCCACGGTTCTTGCAACGATCCATAAAAATATCATAGGTTACAAGACAATCTGCCTTGCTTCTGTCTTCTAGTACATCACCTTTATGATAACGTGATACCAGATGACTTAAATGTCTCTTTGGATCCAAATCTCTCTTTTGTGAACGCTTAAATAAAACTTCTAGATCTCCGATCAAGCGGAATGTTACAACTTGATATTCATATTTCTCTGCAAGATTTTTAATCTTGTCTTTCTGTTTTACACTGAATGGGTAATCTGAAATAATGGAATCCCCATTCTTAAGATCTTCTTCCATAACTTCATAGTACTGTTCCCAGCTCTGATTTTCAATGGCTACTTTTTCTTCCATATTATCAAATCCATACTGGTCAAATAATTTTTCTTTCATATCATCCTGAGATACGATCAAAAAGTCTGGAAGTTTTTCTAATATTTTATTACAAAGATAACTTTTTCCTGTTGCCGGGTATCCTGCAAGCAATACGATCGTTTTTTTCATGCTTATTTCCTCCGCTCAAATGATAGATATTTTTCTAAAAAGTTAAATGCGGCAGGGATTCATTCCTCCCTGCCGCACCTGATGAATTATATAATATAAGAGGGTTATTTAAACTTTTTTATCCTATAATTTAAATAATGAAGCCTTATCTATAACGATTTCTTTGATTCTTTCATTTGCTGGTCCTAACAGATTTCTTAAAGATGTCAGTGGTGTTACATCATCAGCTGTGAATGTTTTGCTGACAACCTCAATATAGTTTTTATTTAATTCTGTTCCCACGTTGATCTTTTTCATTCCTTCACGTACACAACGTTTCATATCTTCATCAGATACTCCTGTTCCTCCATGAAGAACTAATCCAACAGGTCCTAATTTAGCTTTTAATTCTGTTAATAATTCATAATTGATCTTAGCTTTAGATTTGAACTGACCATGTGTTGTACCAATAGATACTGCTAATGCATCTACATGTGTTTCATTAACATAATGAAGTGCATCTTCTGGTTTTGTATACATTGCAGCGTCTTTTTCTACTACAACACCTTCTTCAGCTCCACCGATAGATCCGATTTCACCTTCTACAGATACTCCATGTGCATGAGCGTATGCTACAACTTCTTGTGTATTTTTGATATTTTCTTCAATTGGTAATGCAGATCCATCATACATTACAGAAGAATATCCAAGATCGATTGCTTTTTTCAGTGCTTCAATGCTTTTACAGTGGTCCATATGAAGAGCTACATTTACAGAAGCTTTTTCTGCTAAAGCTTTTACAGCTGCGATCAATGGTTCAAAACCAATATATTCAGCTGTTCCAAGAGAAGTCTGGATAATGATTGGAACGTTCAGTTCTTCTGCTGCTTGAATCATTGCTGGAAGCATTTCAAAACAATGTAAGTTGAATGCTCCTACTGCTCCTTTACCTTCATTTTCTTTAAATAATTCAATCAAATTTTTATACATTTCTTTACTCCTTTAATTTTGCCTTATACGTTGCGAATGAATTATATGTTTGCGGGGAGGAATTTCCTCCCCGTAAATGTTATGCATTTCCTCGGATCATATCCTTTGACATCTGCATCAGGTTCTGAACCTTATCCATATATTCCTTTACTTTTTCATCATCCTTTGCTTCTGCAGCTTCTTGACGTTTTTTATTGTAAAGTTTCATTAGATCTGTGCTCGCTTTTCCGTGCTGCTTGCAAAGTTCCAAGCTTTCTTCATAATATTTGATTGCCAGATCTGTTTCTTCTGCTTGTGTATACAGGGATCCGATTTCGTTTAATAATGAAACTCTCTCATCCCCTGTTTTACTTTCTAATTCTGTTACTTTTTCTGAAGCTTTCGCGATCAGTTCCTCTTTATTTGCAACAGGAACTGCCTGCTCTTGCTTCTTTTCTTTCTTCTTTTTACCAAAGAAAAACATTGATCATCCCTCCTGTATAACTTTCTATAATGATCTTTTGCTTTCTAATCTTAGAAGATTCCTGCGATAGATTTAATGATCATGAAGAAGAATCCTGTTACTACAGTATCTACGTCTGTACATGTCATGTTCTGGAATCCGATCTGTCCAAGCATTGGGGAAAGTAAAGCTGGTAAGATCATGATGAAGATACCATGTGCAATACATCCAATGATCGTTCCACGACGTCCACCAACCTGGTTAGCAAAGATACCAGCTGTACCACCTGCAAAGAAGTTACTCATAACTCCAGGTAAGATCATTGGTAATCCAAGCATTGGTGTTAAGAACATACCGATGATAGATCCGATTGTTGTAAAGATGAATCCTAAGATTACTGCGTTTGGTGCATATGGGAATAATACTGGGCAGTCTAAGGCTGGTTTTGAATTTGGAACCAGTTTCATAGAGATTCCCTGGAAAGCTGGTACTAATTCTGCTAACAGTAAACGAACACCTGCCATTAATACGTATAAACCTGTTACAAACTGTAATGCCTGTAAGAACATGAATACGATATAGTTTGTAGCTCCTGCATATTCAGCACATGCTTTAGGTCCTGCAAAGATTGCTACGATTAAGTAAAATGGCACCATAACTACCATTACTGATAAATATGTATCCTGTAAGAACTCAAGGCTCTTAGGTAATGCAACATCTTCTGTTGATTTAGATTTATCACCTGTTAATTTAGCAATTAATGCTGTAAACATATATCCAAATGTACAGAAATGTCCTAATGCGATATCATCACTACCGGTAATCTGCCGCATAACTGGCTGTGCAAATGCTGGCATTAATGTTGCGAATGCACCACCAACGATTGATCCTACGATGATCAATGGAAGTCCTCTTAATCCGCAGAAGTAAGCAAATACTACGCAAAGTGTAGATTCCCATAATAAAGCCTGTCCTGTTAAGAAGATGTACTTAAATGGTGTAATACGAGCTAAAATAATATTAACAATAAAGATACCTGCTAATGTGATAGCGATCTCTGATCCAAGTCCAAGGTCTGTCATTGCCTGACCGTTAATACCTTCGATAGATGCTACAAGACCCTTAAGTCCAAAGGCCTTATTAAACAGATCACCAAAAATAGCTAATGATCCCTGGATAACGCTTGAACCTGCGGATAATACTAAGAATCCTAAGATAGTTTTCATTGTTCCTGATACAACAGTACCAATTGGTTTTTTCTGTAACACTAAACCAAGCAGTGCGATCAGTCCTACGACAACAGATGCCTGTGTCAGGATGTTCTTAATGATAAAATTTAAAACCTGCATTTTTCTCCTCACTCTCTATTTTGCTAGTTTTATAAAACTCCAAGATCTTTTAAAACCGGTGTCAGTTTTTCTTTGATCTCATTTTTATCGACCAATCGATCGAGAAAAATTGTTGGACAGTCCAGTGTATAACGCTCAAACTGTTTCTCAAAGTTCTTTCCTGAAAGAATGATGTCAGCCTTTGCTCCTCCTACACTAGAGATGTCTGTGTGGTCAAGTTTTGCCTCCACACCCAGTTCCTTTAATACGGCGTCTACACTCATCTGACATGCAAAACTGCTTCCCAGTCCTGCTCCGCATACTGTTAAAATCTGTAACATAGTTTCGTCTCCTTTCTCTTTTTAAAACTATTTCTCTTTGATCACTTCAAGTAACTCTTCGTAAGTCGTTGCTTTAGCTATATCATCAATGAGTCCGCGCTCTACAAACTCAACGATCATCTTAAGAATATCCATGTGGCTTTCACTGTCTACCGCTGAAAAACAGATCATAACTTTTACTTCACTGTCATCTCCATCAAATTTTACTGGCTGATTCAGTGTGATCAGACTACAACCGATCCCAATAGCTCCCTGTTCTGGTCTTGTGTGCGGCATTGCGATTCCATCTGCAATGACAATGTAAGGCCCTAATTCTTTGACAGAAGCAATGATACCATCAACATAAGATTGTTTTGCACATCCTTGTTCTACAAGCATCCCTGCCCCAATTCTAACCGCTTCTTCCCAATCAGAAGCATTTACCTTCAATTTAACGTTGTCTTTATTTAATACTAGTGATTCCATGATATTTCCTTCCTATTCATTTCTTTCCAAATGGCGAATAAAATCATCATAATCTTTATCTTTGATTAATTTTGTAACCCCTTGATCACCAATCAGATATTGATATAATCGTTTAAATACAACTTCCCACATATTGTATTGTGACTTTGGTACATTGAGTAAAAGTACAACCTGCACTTTTTCATTTTCCCAGAGGATTGGTTTCTTTAAAACCATAACGGATACGACTGCCTCTTCAGAGTCATTTGACATTGCATGCGGTATTGCTACCATATTGCCCAGTTCTGTCGTCGACATTTCTTCTCTTTTAAATACGGATTTACTTCCTTCTTTACTGATCAGTCCTCGTATCTGCATCTCTCTTGTCATATGTTCAAGAATCTCTTCTTTATTCTTAAATTCCACATCATAGAAAAATAATTCTTTTCGAAAAATCTTTCGATAATCAATTTCATCTTTTTGATCTTCTTTTAAAATATTTCCTATGAGCTGAATATCTGTTTCATCCAGAAACAGGTTTATTTTCTTTATTTTGTCAGATTGAAGTTCTGAAAGTTCTGCCGTTGTCAATACAAGATCCACCTGATCGATCAACTCTTGACTTACTTCCTGTTGCGAACATGTTTTGATCACTTCAATCTTATGTCCAAAATTCTGTTCAATCTTTTCTTTGATCAGCATCGCTGTTGCAACTCCTGCATAGCACACGATAATTGCTTTCTTTCTTGGTTTTTTCTCATTAAGCCCTTTTCTTTCCAATGCTGCTCCAAAATGCATCGCCAAGAAACCGATTTCATTTTCTTGTGTCCTAAACTGGAAATTCTCTTCAATGATCTCTCCTGCGATCACTGCAAGTTCAAATGCCAGTGGATACATATTCTTGATCGAATCTAAAAATTCATTTCGAATATTCATATCGAACCGCATTCTCTGAAGTGCCGCACTCAAGTGCATTGCCAATCCATTAATCAGCTGTTTATCATCGGAAAGATCAATGTTTGTCTCTTCCTTGATCTTTATCAGAATTTTTTCAATTTCATTTTTATATTCATAATCTTCTTTTGGATCATCAATCAAAAATCTCTGACTTGAAATCAGGTGCTGTGTCAAATAATAAACTTCATTTCCAAGATCTACTTGAAATTCTTGCTGAATGCGTTTAATGATCTCCTGAGCACATTCAAATTCAACTTTCTTTTCAAATGTTTTGATGTCATTTTCTTCATATGTCACACTCTTTTGCCTTGCAAAGCGTTTTAACATGATCAGACTATGAATCAAAACGTTTTTAAATGCCAGATCTGTAAGTCTTAAATTATAAACTGAAATTACATCAAGTAAGATTTCTCTTAATTTTTCAATTTCCTGTTCTTTAAAAATACTTTGATAAAATTGATTTTCTTCTATTCCAAAATACCCTTTGCTGTTAAAGATATATTCTGAAATACAATATCGTATCTTCGCCTCATCTCCTACGATCTTCACACCATCTTTCTTTGTGATACTGATTTTAAGATCGTAAGGTTTTAAGACTTTATCGATATTGCGAAAGTCTTTCTTTAAAGTAGAAGTACTAATGAAAAGTTCTTCTTCCAGATCAAAAAACTCTATTTTTTCTTTTCTTCCATTGAGTATCGACAGCAATAACTTTGAAATAATATACTTTACTCTGTCTTCTGGCTCTGATGGAATAATATTTTTAAAATCTTTTTCTCTTTTTTGTTCTTCCATCTCATTCTGAAATGCTAAAAATTTTTCCTGATCTTCAATCTTTAAATAATATCCTTGTCCAATCTCTGATACAACGCTTGCACCATGATCTTCCAATGCTCTATTTAAATCTTTCATATCATTTCGAATGGTTCTTGAAGACACTCCGATTGCAACTGCAAGATTATCTCCTGTCATACATTCTTTATTTTTCAACAATAATTTCAGAATCTGGATACATCGTTTGTTTGATATTTCCATTACTTTTCTCCTTCTGTACTAAATTATATGCAATATGCACATAAGAATATAGTTCGTCTTTTTCCACTTAAGGCGGAAAAAAAAGACGAAATTTTCGCCTTTTATCTTTAGCTAAAATTTCGTCTTTCACATTATAAGCAAACGAAGGGAGGAACGTTTGTTCCCCCCCCCTGAATTTTTTAATTCTGTTGTTTATCAGTCATCTGATCCTTTGAGTAAGTACTCTCCCGGGTACAATAGTCCAAACTTCTCTGTGGCTGTCTTTTCAATAAATTCTTTTGTCTTGATATATTCTTTTTTCTTCTTTAATTCTTTTTTCTTCTCTTCTTGTTTCTTGATCTGGGATTCCACCTGCTGCTGCTCTTTGGCGATCTTCTTTGATTTCTGTCGTAGATTGATATAGGAAAATGCTAAAATGACTACAAATATCAGAACAATGATCATGATGATCTTTGTCCTCTGATCCAGCTTATTTTGTTTCTTTCGTATTGTCACTTTTACCACCTCTTTTTATTTGTTTCTTTAGTGCCATTGTAACTTGTTTTTTTTCTTTTTTCAATTGCCATTTCAGGTTTCTCTTGATATGAATTCCTGGTCTTAAACATACTTTTTCAAATTGCCTTATGATCTTCTTTAGCTTCTCTGTAATATGTATGACAGCCCTCAAAAGGAACTTGCTGCATAATTGATAATATAGAATCATTCCGATCACAATTCCGAGGAAAAAGAATCCTCTTAACTCGCCATCGTTATATGTACAAAGAAATATAAATGCCATCACTGCTGTAAATATTCCAAATCCTATATCTTCTATAAACAAAAACACGCTTTTATGATAGAATACTCTTCGAATTCCACGAATAATATCATATATTGCCTGCAAACATACACCAAATAAAATTGACGCAAGAAAAAATAACAACGGATCAGTTACAGTCTCTTTCATTATTTCAGTAACCTTCCTAATAATCCTTCTTTCTTTCCTGGCTCTTCTATATTAGAGTATAAAAAACTGTCAATCTTTCCCGTAATCTCTACTTCACCCTTCTCAACCAGTAATTTCTTTACATGGAGATTCTTTCCCTTGATCATTAACAGTCCCTGATCTGTGTCAAGAATGATCTCATTAAGATCAAAAGAAACAACATCTTTTACCCCTGTGATCACGCCAAGAGATCGGTTTGATAAGCTGACCTTATGTGCTCTTAAAGGTTGTCTCTCTTCTATCATACTAAACTTCCTCCCAAAATGTTTTATACATCTTATGAACAAAGCTTATAAAACATACCTATAAAAACTTGTACAGATCTGCTGCCTCATCTTTCTTCACTGTCTCTGCTATAGAAACTACTTCTACTGCTGTCTCTCTGTTTCCAAACTGGATATCTATTCTGTCTCCTGGTTTCACATTCGTTCCAGCTTTCGCTGCTTTGCCGTTCACTAGAACTCTTCCTGCACTACAGGCTTCATTCGCAACAGTTCTTCTCTTGATCAGTCTGGATACTTTTAAAAACTTGTCTAAACGCATGATTATGTCTCCTTCTTTCTTCTATGTTATATTGCTGAAATAGATATAGAAAAACTGCCGGATCCATAGAAACCGGCAGTTAATGTAATATCAAATGAACATTCTATTCGTTTACAATATCTTTTAAAGCTTTTCCTGCTTTGAATTTAGGTGCTTTAGAAGCTGCAATGTGCATAACTTCTCCGCTGCGAGGGTTTCTTCCTTCTCTTGCAGCTCTTTCAGATACTTCAAAAGTTCCGAATCCTACTAACTGGATCTTCTCACCTTTCTTTAATTCTTCTGCAACTACATCTGTAAAAGCTTTTAATGCCTTTTCTGCATCTTTTTTAGACAATTCTGTTTTCTTTGCAATTGCTGCAACTAATTCTGTCTTGTTCATTAAATTTTCCTCCTAATCTCAACTCAAACATAATTGTATATGTCTTTGAATTTGCATAAGATAATTCTATAGGCTTTCCTCATCTAAGTCAAGTAAAAACTTCAAATAAACCACGTTTTTATGCTGTTTTCAGGCTTTTTCTTTCGCTTTTTTATGGAACTGTGTTATAATGTGTGAAAACGACAAAAATCAACGATTAAGTGTCTGACAAATCTAAAAATTAAGAAAGAGGATAAATATGATTCAATTAGGAAAATTTCAAGATTTATATATTGTGAAGAAAAAGGAGTTTGGTGTTTATGTCAATGACCAAAAGGATGTAACAGATGGAAGTATCCTTCTTCCTGCCAAACAAGTTCCAGATGGTGCAAGGATCGGTGATCAGATTTCATGTTTTGTTTATAAGGACTCTGAGGATCGCCCAATTGCTACCGTTCATATTCCAAAGATTACATTAGGTGCGATCCGCCCTCTACGTGTCAAAGAAGTTAGCAAGATTGGTGCTTTCCTTGATTGGGGACTAGAAAAAGATCTGTTTCTTCCATTTAAAGAACAGTTAGGACATATCCGTCCAAATAAAGAATATCTGGTTTCTCTTTATATTGATAAGAGTGATCGTCTTTGTGCAACAATGAAGATTGGTAAATTATTATCGACAGATCATCATTTTAAAGTCAACGATTGGGTGCATGCCACTGTTTATAATATCAACCCTGATCATGGTGCTTTTGTTGCTGTAGAAGATCAGTTCCTTGGACGTATCCCAAAACGCGAGATTCACAATAAAATCGTAATTGGTGAACAGCTTAACCTTCGTGTTACAAAAGTGAATGAAGATGGTAAATTATCCCTAAGCCCTCATGAGAAAGCTTACCTTCAGATTGATCGTGATGCGAAATTAATCATGGATACCATTGAAAGCTATGATGGCCGTCTTCCATTTAATGATAAGGCGAGACCTGCTACGATCGAACGTGAGCTTGGACTTAGCAAGGCTGCTTTTAAACGTGCAGTTGGACGCCTGTTAAAGGACGGACTGATCACGATCACAGACAATGGAATCTTAAAAAAATAGCGAGGTAACTCCATGAAATATATCAAATCCGCTGGCTGCTTCAGCCTGTTTTATGTGATCTTGTATTTTATACTTTCCACTGGAATGGGGATTTTTATTACCAACACATACCTTTTTACTACTTTATTTTATGGTATTTTACTCATTGCCGCTTTTCTTTATCTTAAGATCTGTGGAGATGATACAAAGAAGACATTACGAATGCATAAGATCCATATTGGTTCATTTTTTCTCGTGATCCTTCTTGCCTTTACGATCCGTCCAGTTGCAGGGTTTATTACTATGATCGCCAATTTGTTTTTTCAAGATGTTACAACCAACACTATGACACAGAAAGTGATGCAGAGTCTTGGATTATCAGTTTTTACAACCGCTTTTCTTCCAGGTCTTGTGGAAGAGATACTGTTCCGTGGAGTACTTTATTCCAGACTGCGAAAAGCTAATCCCATCAAGGGAATCTTATTATCTGCTTTGCTTTTTGGTATAGCTCATATGAACTTTCAGCAGTTTTCCTATGCATTCTTTTTGGGTATCGTATTTGGATGCTTATTAGAAGCAACGGATTCCATTTTCGCAACCATAACTGCTCACATGATTTTTAATGGATCTTCCATCCTTTTAACTTATGCAATATCAAAAGTTTCACTTTTTGGTGTAAACAATCTTGATACTGCAAATACAGTAACGGTATCTTCGATCATTGCATCCATTCCTGTTGCATTGATCGGACTTATCCTTAGTATCTTTCTGCTCGTTGCGATTGCTTATCTGAATGGACGGCTCGGCTATATAAAAACATGGTTTCAGAAAGATATCCGACAGAACTGGCCAAAGAAACGTGTTACAAACATCTCTTTCTGGGCTGCATTTATTGTTTGTTTTTTCTTTTCGATCATGATGGAGATCACGGCATCTTTTCTATGAAAATCAAAAGAACTTCAGAATATGTTATTTCTTTCATATTCCGAAGTTCTTTTATTCTTTGTAATTCTTGTCTACCAGATAATAATTCAGATCACAATACCCCATTCCTGTATTAGCCCCATTTATAACAGCTCTGCTTGTATACTGCCACATATCATAAGAAAATGGGATTGCTGGTGCGGATGCTTTCGTATAATGTGCCACCCAGATCTTATATTCTCTGATCTTACTATATTCAAAATAATTTCGAAGTGCTGAAGCTCCCGAATAAACCATAGGCTCAAATCCTGCTTTCTTTATCTCATCACAAAATGTTGTCGTGACTGCTGTCACATTACGTCTTCCTGTCTGAAATACCGCTTCTTCTTCGATATCAAATGCCACTGGGAGATCTAAATCTGTCGGATCGATTCCCTGCTCTTTGAGGAGTTTTAAGCAGTGTCTAGCTTCTTTTTTTGCATCACTGGTTGTCTTCGCATAAGAATAATAATAAACACCTCTGTGAATTGATGCATATCCTGCATTGCGGAAATTAGTATCAAATTTACTGTCTTTCCTTCCTGCTCTCTTCTCATTCATCCCTGAACCGATCTTGATCATCGCATGATTGACATTATGGTCTTTGACCTTCTTCCAATTGACTGTCCCATTATAGGATGATATGTCGATCACCTTGATCCGGCCTTTTTCTACTTGTGTCTTGATCGGCAGACCGATATTCTGTACGATCCATATAAAGATCACTGCAAAAAAGATTAAAACTCCACAGATCATCTTTAATTCTTTTTTATTCTTCTTTGTCAGTTTCATTTTTTTCATCTTGATCTAACACTTTCTATCATCCTTGTCATTCTTCCACTGCATGTACATATGTCCTATTATCATCTCTTTCATAACTGCATGTCACAAATGTATAAATACGATCGATCTTCTTATCATCCAGCTTGATCGATGGTTCACTCATTCTCCGAATCTTTGTGATATATTCTTTCTTCTGCATTTCATTTGCAAATGTGATCGGCATCTGATCCTGTGCTTTCACCGCATAAGAACTGATCACTTTCAAATGCATTGTCTTCTTTGGAGTATATAAAATGATCACATGATGTTTCTTTAGAAAGGATTCTTCTCTGAATTTTAGCAGCTTGGCAAACATCGTTCCATTTTTCATATGGTGTCCATAAATGATATTATTATCTGAGATAAACGACTTATCACATCCGTGATCTAAAAAGATCGTCCCTGAACTGCTTTTTTTCTTATTGTAATCCATATGAAGATATTCTTCGTTATCTTTACCTTGAACGATCGGATAATCAATTCCTGTCCCCTTTGCGTAAACCCAGCCAACAATGTCTGGATTCTTTGCCCGAAGTTTATCAAAATCAATCGTTCTATCTCCATTTGTCTTCTTTACATTGTCTTTTTTTATCTTTTCATAAGTATCTTTCGCTTCTTTATAAGATTTATAATATCCATACAGCTTATAGGCGCTAATGCAAAATACTGCAATACAGAGCAAGAGAAAGATATGATATAGTATCTTTTTCATAACCACAATTCTCCCTTTTCTTTTACTATAACAGAAAAAGTATCTGATTTCATTGATTGAAACCAAATACTTTCTTAATTTTTTATGATTGATTTAATTTTAAAGCTCTACTTCATCTCTTACTCGAAATACGCATCTTCTCTCGATGACTCCGATCTCTTCGAGTGTTGTCATCATGCGGTATACTGTTGCCATTCCAATGGAAGAATCTCGTTTGACTGCTTCGTAATAGATCTCTTTGCAGCATTCCCATTCTCCATTCAAGATAACATCTAGTAGAATCTTTCTCTGTTGTGTGATTCTCTTACCACTTTGTTGTAAAGCCTTCTCTACTTGTTCTTGGCACATGCTGTTCTCCACCTTGCCTTGCTGTTGTATGCATGACTGCGGGATAAAGTCTATGGCATGACACTTTATCTCGCATTCATACTACATAAATGATTATACTATATAAAGGTCGTTTTGATGAGTTAGTCTCATCTAATTACATATATAAGGTTAGCATTACCTAACCATTTTGTCAATAGTTTTTCTTAATTTTTTTATTTTTTCACGGTATTTTTTCTCATGTGCTTCCATTGAAAATACACACTGTTTATGATACAATGATAACCAAAATAAACATATCTTGTAGACTAGATATACAATTATTAGTAAGGAGGAATCTTTTTGAAAATACAAGAATCCGCTGAAAATTATTTGGAAGCTATTTTAATTTTGAAACAAAACAAAGGGTCTGTAAGATCCATTGATATTGCTCATTATTTGAATTTCTCTAAACCAAGTGTCAGTATTGCCATGAAAAATCTTCGTAATTCTGATATGATCACCGTTGATTCTGATGGTTTCATCTCTTTAACTGAAGCTGGTCATAAGATTGCTGATACGATTTTTGAGCGCCATACTGTTTTATCTAACATGCTGATCAAACTTGGAGTTCCTGCAGAGATTGCAGCTGAAGATGCCTGCCGTATGGAACATGTAATCAGCCCTGAAAGCTTTCATGCGATCAAAGCACATCTGAATTCTGAAGAACATATTAAAGCTCTCAGCAATCAAAACAAATAATTTGAAACAAAAGCACTTTTTTCTGTATATTACAGATCTTAAAAGTGCTTTTTTGTTTTCTGCTGGTTTCGATAACTTCTTCTAAAATACCGTTCTTTATGAAAGTGATATGACTTCATATCCTGCATCTTCTACTGCTTTTCTAAGCTCAATATTACTTAATTCACGATCATATGAAATAATTGCTTCTTTATCTTTTAAAGATACTTTTGCTGAAGCTCCTGCAACTTTATTGATTGCATTTGTCACATTATTGACACAGTGTTCACAAGTCATACCTTTGATCTTCATTGTTTTCGTTCCCATCACAGGACCATCTAAATGTTTTTCTTTTACTTTCTTTACAGTACCCGATCCGCCGCCACAGCAAGGACTTTCCCCATGCATATGTTTCTTTGTCTGTTTGATCGCAAAAACTGCGATAACAATAAGGATGAGTACAATAATAATATCTGCCATTTTATGATACCTCTTTTTACTTTACATTATTTATTTAGTAATTTACGGATCAGTTTATAAAGCTGGTATCCGATCACCCCGATAAGATATAATCCAATAAAGATTACAAATGCATAAAACATAGAACCTGTTGAATTTCCCATTGCTGATTACCTTCCTTTTTTCTTGACTGATGAATCCTTCACCTGAAAACTGCTGCATCCTGAGCAGCCTGCACAGTTGCCTCCACATCCGCCTTGTTTCTTCTTCTGCACCTGTTTATAAATAACAAATGCGCAATATGCAATAATCAATAACAATATGATAATACTTACTGGATTCATAATCGTCCCTCCTTTATATCATATCTTTTTTATATGAAATTTGATAAGCAAGAAGCCGGATGTTTACACATCCAGCCCCTCTATTATATACCATTTCGACTACGCCTGAACAGATCTCTTTGAATATACTTTCTGATCTTTGTATGGATCTGGTCTGAATAGCAGGAATAACATTACAAGCAATAACACGATACCTACTGCTGTTCCTACTGTAAATGCTCCACCTGTTGCAAATGTACCGATCTGATATACGATCAGTGTTACAACATAAGCAAAAATATTCTGGAAAAGAATCGCAAACCAGAACCATTTTCTAGACTGCATTTCTTTTGCCATTGTAGAGATTGCTGCTAAACATGGAGAGTCTAACAGGTTAAACAGTAAGAATGAAAATGCTGCTACAGCACTTGGAAACCAAGTTCTTACTGCTTCTGCTACTGTGACAGCATCTTCTGATGCATCTCCAGTTATATTTGCAAGTACACCCATTGTTGATACGATAGATTCTTTTGCGGAGAATCCTGATAAAGAAGCTGCAACAGCTTTCCAGTTACCAAATCCAAGTGGTGCAAAGATTGGTGCAATCGCTCCACCGATAACTGCTAATAAACTGTTTCCTGGATCTTCAACAGCTCCGAATGAACCATTGACGAATCCATATCCACTTAAGAACCACATAACAACACAAGCTAAGAACAGGATTGTTCCGGCTTTGATGATGAATCCTTTTAATCTTTCCCATACATGAAGTAATACTGTCTTAGCAGATGGGATATGATACTGTGGAAGTTCCATTACGAATGGAGCTGGCTTTCCAGAGAATGGTTTTGTCTTCTTTAAGATGATTGCTGCAACTAATACGGCTACGATACCAATGAAGTACATACATGGTGCCATTAATCCACCTGCTTTATAACTTCTTGTTACATAACTTGTCATAACACCACCCATCATAGCGATAACTGGAAGTTTCGCTCCACATGGAATGAATGTTGCTGTCATAATTGTCAGTCGTCTGTCGTTGTCTTGTTCGATCGTCTTAGATGCCATGATACCAGGGATTCCACATCCTGAAGAAATCAGTAATGGAATGAAGGATTTACCTGATAATCCGAAGTGGCGGAATACACGGTCCATTACGAACGCAATACGTACCATATATCCACAGTCTTCTAAGATAGACAGGAATAAGAATAAGATTGCCATCTGAGGAACGAATCCAAGGACAGCTCCCAAACCACCAATGATACCATTAACGATCAGATCCTGGATTGCTGCGCTTGCACCGATTCCTTCTAAGAAGCTTTGAGCGGCTGGCTGGATCATCTCAGCTACAAATGTATCATTTGTCCAGTCTGTTACTAATGTACCGATCGTTGTTACAGAAATATAGTATACAACAAACATGATCGCGATAAAGATTGGGATACCTAAGATACGGTTTGTCACGATACGGTCGATCTTATCAGAGATCGTTAATTTTTCTCCGCTCTTCTTCACTGTAGTGGAAACGATCTTCTGAATAAACTGATAACGTCCATCTGTTACGATACTTTCCATATCATCGTCTTCAGCTTTTTCAATCTTTGTTCTGTTATCTTCTATAACTTTTGCACCATTTCCTGAAAGTGCTACGCTTTCTGCTACTTTGCTGTCATTTTCCAGGAATTTTACTGCATACCATCTTCTCTTATCTTCAGAAATAGATGATGGAAGTACATTTTTAACTTCAGCGATCGCTGCTTCTACATCTTTAGAGAAAATCTCTTTTGGCAGATCTACTGTATTCTTCTTCGCAACTTTGATTGCTTCTTCTACTACTTCATCAAGACCTTTTCCTTTTAATGCGGATGTCTCAACGATTGGACAGTTTAATAACATAGAAAGACGTTCCACATCAATTTTAATCCCACGTTTTTCTAATAAATCTGCCATATTTAAAGCGATGACAACTGGTACACCAGTTTCAATCAGCTGTGTTGTCAGATATAAGTTTCTCTCGATGTTTGTTGCATCAACTAAGTCAATGATAACATCTGGATTTTCATTTAATAAGAAGTCTCGGCTGACTACTTCTTCTAATGTATATGGTGAAAGAGAATAGATACCTGGAAGGTCAGTGATCGTGATGTCTTCCCCTTTTCTCTTTCCTTTTAATTTACCTTCTTTTTTTTCTACGGTAACACCTGGCCAGTTACCAACATACTGGTTAGCTCCTGTCAGGGCATTGAACATGGTAGTTTTACCACAGTTCGGGTTACCCGCAAGTGCGATATTAATAGCCATTTCTTTTTTACCTCCCTGGGGAATTGCTTCCCTATTAAATAATAGCTTTTCTTGATATTAGATATTACTAACTTTTATTAGATACTACTAACTCTTATGTATTAAGCTTCTTTAACTAATACACACTGAGCATCATTCTTTCTTACAGAAAGTTCGTATCCTCTGACTGTAATTTCAACAGGATCTCCAAGGGGAGCTACTTTACGAATGAAAATTTCGCTTCCTTTTGTGATTCCCATATCCATAATACGACGTTTGTAAGCACCGTCTCCATCGATCTTTGCAACTATAACTGTGCTTCCAACTGCTGCGTCTCCTAAAGTCATGGTCATATCTCCTTTCTTCTCAATATTTCATTGTCTTCAAATCTATCAAGCATCTATCAAATAAACCGCTACATGGCAATTTATTCCCATAAACGCAATATAACAAACATATTAAACCATAATATGTCTAGCCATATCCTTATTAATTGCGACTCTGGAGTCTTTAATGTTCACAATGACATTTCCTCCAATTGCTGATAATACAGTTACTTCTGCTCCCTGTACAAAACCAAGATTTGCTAAGAATCTTCTTGTTTCTTCACTTCCACCGATTCTCTGAATTGTACATGTTTCTCCAATTCCAACCATAATCAAAGGCATAATATCTTCCCCTTTTTCTCTATTATTGTTAGTTGTAACTATCTTTTGTTAGTGTAAACTAATTTCCTTTTACAATTTGTTAGTATATTCTAACTTCAAAATACTGTCAAGGGGTTTTTTATATTTTTTCGTTATGCAATTTCACAACGTTGCTCTAAAATTTCTGTTAATGCAGCCTGACTGCTTGAGTGACTTCTTACTACTTCAATATTTTTATTCTTTGCTTCACTGACAGCACAACGTACCATTTTGTGTGAAACTGTGTTCGTAAATAATACGACTAAATCCGGGTTACCAATTTTCTTATTCAGACATGATGGCATCTGTGTAAATATCTTTGCCTTGCAGTTATGCTTCTTACAGATTGTTTCATACTGACGTACCATGCGGTCATGTCCTCCAATAATTACAATACTCATTTTGTGTTCCCTCCTTCTAGATATTGTCTTGCTGTTTTTAATACAGCCGGACATATGATCCATACGCCCGGCTGTTTATTTTCTTATTCTTTATTTGTAAATTAGATTGCTGCCAGCTGTTTACCCATGGCTTTTAATTCATCCTGAGCATCTTCATCTGGAGCTTCCTGACAGATTGCGTCTTCTCCGCCAACAACAGTTGCTCCTGCTCCTTCCATCTGCTCTACCCAGTTTCTCATCCATTCTCCGTCTCCCCATCCGTAAGATCCGAATAATCCGATTGTTTTTCCTGAAGCGAATCCGCAGACTTCTTCAACAAATGGTTCCATTGTTGATTCTTCTAACTGTTCAACTCCCATAGATGGGCATCCAAGTGCAAATGCTTTTGCATCTTTTAAATCTGCTGCGCTGATATCGTCTACAGAAACAACCTTTGCCTCAGCTCCGCCTTCTTTGATTCCCTCTGCAACATATTCTGCCATCTCTGCTGTGTTTCCTGTTCCTGTCCAAAATGCAACGATTACTTCGCTCATGACTTATCCTCCTAATGATTGTCTTTCTTTTTTGTTTGAGTGTTTTATTTTTAGTTAAGCATACCTAGGTACCTGATAATTTGTGTACATGTCGACGAGTTCTTTAAAACTCTTTCCGTATTCCACAAGTTTGACCATCTGAAAACGAACTTTATCGTAAACTTCAAAGACCTTTTTCGTCTGAGAAAGGTTGTCGTAAACCTTCCAGTAGCTGCAATATAAACAATTTTGTCCGTTGTTTTTGATAAATCCGATCACATCACATAATGGATATCCGAGAATCAAGCCAAGTTCATGTGGAAAATCTGCCTGCCCCGCTTTGTAAAGCCTGTAACGATTCTTAAGTGTATAAAGGATATTTTGAATCTGAAAGGATGAATAGCCGCAGTGTTTTAAAAATCTTTGGTTTTCTGAATCCATCAGATACTGGTTAACTTGCTGTTCACGATACAGCAGCCAGAGACATTTACCATTTCCTGAATAGATCAGTCCACACTTGATATCACTTCCCGCAAGTGACTGAATTAATTCTTTTGAGTCAATATAGTCGAGAGTTACTGCATTGGATGGCTTTAGCCCTGCAAGCACAGGTGCACAATGCATCGCCATCTGCATCTGCATACATTTTTTCCATTTTACATGACTTAATTCTACTTGATATCTCATCGATTCCTCCTTTGGTTAGTCTTAACTAACTATTTGCATCATACACCTATACGATGGATTTGTCTATAGCAAAAAATGAGAAGATTTATCACTATATTTTCTGCTTTTATAGTCATTAATCTTCCCATTTTTATATCTTTTATTCTATTTTCATATCCATTAATACAATCGGTCCAAACACTTTCCTATCGTATCAACTGATTTACACGTTCCGATGCTTCTTTGATCGCTCTGCCTTGTTCTTCTGTAATATTTTGTGGTTTGATCCGTTTCATCGAATGTTTCAGATCACTAATTGCTGATTTCAACTCTGATCTTTGTTCTCTGGATAATTCTTTTTTATGCTGGGCTAAATATGCCTCACCCTTATAAAGCATATTTTCTCCCTCATTATAACTTCCTATCGCATCACGTTTTTCCTGATCTTCGGATTCATATGCCTTAGCATCTTCCATTGCTCGTTCTATGTCTTTATCTGACATGTTAGAACTTGCTGTGATCGTAATGGACTGTTCTTTTCCTGTCGCAAGATCTTTGGCAGATACATTCAGAATTCCATTGACATCGATATCAAATGTTACTTCGATCTGTGGAACCCCACGCATGGCTCTCTTGATCCCTTTTAATTTAAAAGTTCCAAGGACCTGATTGTCCCTTGCCATCGCACGCTCTCCCTGCAAAACTTTGATTTCTACAGTTGTCTGGAAATTTGCTGCTGTCGTAAAGATCTGACTGTACCTTGTTGGGATTGTAGAATTTCGGTCGATCAATCTAGTTGCAACGCCTCCAGCTGTCTCAATGGATAAGGACAACGGTGTAACATCCATTAATAAAATCTCATTTAACCCTGCTTCCCCTGCGATCTTTCCACCCTGAATTGCTGCACCCAGAGCTACACATTCATCTGGATTCATATTCTTGCTTGGTTCTTTACCTGTTAACTGTCTTACTTTCTCTGAAACTGCTGGCATTCTGGTAGAACCGCCAACTAACAGTACCATATGAAGTTCGCTGGTACTGATTCCTGCATCAGATAACGCCTGATGAACTGGTCCTGCTGTCTGATCGATCAGATCTGAAGTCAGTTCTTCAAATCTGGATCTGGTTAATGTGATATCCATATGTTTAGGACCATCTTTCCCTACTGCGATAAATGGCAGATTAACTTGTACAGTCATAGAAGAAGATAACTCTTTCTTTGCTTTTTCTGCCTCTTCCTTGATTCTCTGAACAGCGGTCTGATCTTTGGACAGATCGATCCCTTCTGCTTTTTTAAATTCCCCGATCAGATAATTCATGATCCTTTGATCAAAATCATCTCCTCCAAGATGATTATTTCCAGCCGTTGCCAGTACTTCAACAACTCCATCACCAATCTCGATCACCGAAACGTCAAAAGTTCCTCCACCAAGATCATATACCATGATCTTCTGGGATACGGATTTGTCTAGTCCATACGCCAATGCAGCAGATGTCGGTTCGTTAATGATACGTTCCACACTTAATCCCGCAATCTTTCCAGCATTCTTTGTAGCCTGTCTCTGAGCATCGCTAAAATAAGCTGGTACTGTAATCACGGCTCTCGTTACTTCTTCCCCGAGATAGCTTTCTGCATCCTTTTTTAATTTGGCCAGGATCATCGCTGAAATTTCTTCTGGTGTATATTTCTTCCCATCAATTTTTACTTTACGATCTGTTCCCATCTGACGTTTTACGGATGCAACTGTACGACTTACATTCGTTACCGCCTGTCGTTTTGCTGGATCTCCAACCAGTCGTTCTCCATTTTTCGCAAATGCCACTATCGATGGCGTAGTTCTTCCACCTTCTGCATTTGAGATCACAACTGGTACTCCACCTTCCATCACTGCTACACAAGAATTTGTTGTTCCCAAATCTATTCCTATTACTTTGCTCATAGTCTTCCCTCCTAAATCAGTGTTGTTTTACAGATCAACACCAGTATCTGCCACCGAGACAACAGTTGCACATCAAATTTAACATGCACATCTTCATACACCAGTCTCCACCTGTGGAATATGGATTCTGATAAGTACTTTGTCTTTGCTGATACCAAGAACCATTTCCTTGCAGCTGTTGTAATAACATCTGATATTCATAATTATCAGGTTCCATGGAAACTGCCTGTTTTGCATGTTCCATAGCAGTTACATTATTTCCAAGGCCTTGATTGGCAGCTGCACTGTAATAGTACCATCTCGCATTTCTTCTGGCTGGTTCCATGCCATCTAAAACATTCCTTGCTTCCTGATAATAACCATTCCTTACATAATTACCTGCTGCTCTTAAATGCGTGTCCTTCTCATATCCTGTCGTTGTCTTCTGTCTTTGCTGAGCTCCGCCATTTGTGTAATAACCACTAAATTGTCCAAAAATATCCTCAAATGGATTCCATTCTCCATACGGATTCCCTTGTTGATTTCCATATGGATTCCCTTGTCCACCATAAGGATTCCCCTGACTCTGGTATCCACCATAAGAACTTTGGCTGTATCCGGTTGTTTTCTCCTTCATAACCTGTTGATAAGCTTGCTGGAGCTCTTTAAATTTCTCCTCAGCTGCCTTTGGATTATCAAGATTGGCATCTGGATGGTATTTTCTGCTTAATCTTTTATATGCTTTTTTTATTTCTTCTTCTGAAGCACCTCTTTGCACTCCTAGAATTTCATATGGATCAGACATTCTTTTCTTCCTTTTCTTTTTCTCGTTTCTCTCGTACCTGTTCGTATCGATACCATACTCCGGAATATAAGACATTTCTCAATATATCTATATCATCGATCAGTGGAAGCTGTTCAAAAGCTTTCGAACACTCTGCCATCATCATCGTTAGAATCTGATGGATCATATCTTCAAATTCCGGTTTTGTATATATATTTTTCAGTGGATTATAGTTGTGATTCTTCAGATCATCTTCAATATCTTCATATGCATCCATCAAATAAATGAATTTACCAAGGAAAAATCCAAATTGATTCAGAAGTTCTTTCCACTCATCATCCTGATACAACATGATCTCTGCCATGACCTTTCCAAACATCCCTGACATCTGGTCGATATCCTGATTGTCTTTTTTCTCTTCTTCTGACAGCTTTTCTAATATATCATTGATCTTATTCCATTTTTCCCTATAAAAATTTCTGGAAAACCCACTTTTATGGTATAAAATTTTTTCTAATACCAACTTCTCTAATTTGCGGTCATCATTCCAATCATCTTTACATTTGTAATAAGTTAACAAAATATTCATGTGCGCGACATAATCCGTGATATTGTTTACTCTTTCCTCATGTTTTTGCAATGGATGTGTGACACATCGCTTCATACTCTTTGTTGTTTCTAATTCATAAAGACTGGTTAAGGTCATCAATACAAAGACCATATCATAGGAAAGTGTGATCTGACCAAACTTTCCATAATGTTCTTTTAATTTTCTGCACAAACCACAATAGTATCCGTGATAGACATCGAATTCGCGGAATTTTATCTCTGATTTGTTGACAATGATATACCCAAACATTTTAGCTCCTCTTTACGAATGTGGTACGACACTTTGGACAACGAACTTCTATCTTTCCTTTTCCTCTTGGAATTCTGATCTTCTGTCCACATCCTGGACATTTGTAAATATGGTAGTTCTTCATCTGCTGTGCTTTGTATTTTCTATTGCTCCAGAGTCCCCGCATATTGGATGTTTTATTCAGGAACCATCTGTTTTCTTCGGCTCGTTTATAGATGTTTCTTGAAAACATACGGATATAGCAATAAATCAAAAGTGCTAATGCGATCCAATAAAAAATACGGCTAAGTGATACTACGCCGCCAAATACGATTCTTCCTGTAAATAGTGATAGTACAAATGCTGCTAAAATAATCTTCATTAAAAAGCGGTTCAGATCGTCATTTCCGTATCTGCCCTGCATGAATTGGTTGAATTTATCTCTCATAGACTTCTCCTTCTTTGATATCTGTTCTATTATGGATATCACATTTAAGTATAATGGTAATTATACGCAAACCTATGCAGAATAGCAATGAATTGGTTGTAAAGAAATTATAAATTTTATTTTATAATTGCATCATCGATCATGGAAGAATACCTGCAGCTGATCTACTGCAGGTATTCTTCCATGATCTTCTTTGTTTTATTGACCACGTATCCACTTCCACCTCGTTTCTTCACGTTTTCTGTCATGGATACCAGTTCCAATGCTTCCCTATTGTTTGTTGCTGGCATTATGGTCACAAACCAGCCGATTTCTGTTCCTTTTGTGTCTGTCTGTGATTGTTTGATCTCTGCAGTTCCTGTCTTTCCTCGAAGATCTACCCCTTCTATGTTCGCTGCGTGTCCCGTACCAGAGGGATCTCTGATTACTTGTCGCATAGCTTCATTTACGGTATTCACAGCTTGTTTGGTAAATATAGTTTCCTTTAATACTTGTTTTTTTGATCCGTTTTCTTTGACCAGATACGGTTTCAGCATATTACCATTATTAGAAAATGCTGTGTAGATTGCTGCCATATGTACCGGGTTTACCATCATTTTCCCCTGTCCATATCCACTGTCAGCTAACTGAATATCGGAAGTAAATCCTTCACTTCCATAGGATGAAGCGTTTAGTCCAAATGTAAATTTCAGACTTTCTCCAAAACCTAAGTTGTCAAGCTGATCCTTTAAGGTATCTTTTCCTATCTTCAGGGCTGCTTTTGCAAAATAGATATTGTCAGAATAGATCATTGCATTTTGCAGATTATGCCCATTATAATCGTGCAATGTTGTTACGTAATAACCACCCCAGCTTTTATCCTTCTGCCAGCGTTTTCCACTGTTTCCAAAGTCATCATTTGCACGAAATTTATTCTGGCTTAGTCCGATCGCTGCTATGATCGGTTTGATGGATGATCCTGGTGCAAATGTTGCTTTAAAGCGATTTTGCATTGGCAGTCTTTGATCGCTATTGATCACATTCCATTTCTTCTGGCTCATTCCTAAGATAAATGCCTGTGCATCATAAGACGGAGTACTTACAAGTGCCTTGACCTCTCCTGTTGAAGGATTCAATGCAACATGAGCACTTTTATCATTTTTATACTGTTCGTAAATAGCCTTTTGCAAACTACTGTTGATCGTTGTTGTTAAATCCTTTCCATCTGTCTGAGATCTGACCGCCAGTGACTGTTTTTTCTGTCCATTAGAATCTTCTATGTATATCTCTAAGCCATTCGTGCCAGAAAGCTGCTCATCATATAATTTCTCAAGTCCTGCTTTTCCTTCGCCATTTTGCATATAACCGATAAGATGTGCTGCTGCCTCTCCAAGTGGATAGATTCTCCCAGTTTCTGTGGAAACAATGATCCCTTTCACATCGAGAAGATCTTCTGAATATTCTTTTAATTTGATCAATGGTACAAAAGAATCATCCGTCACCCATTTTTGATCAAGTTTCTTCTGAATCTCTTCTTTGGATAATCCTAATTTCTTTGCCGCAAGTTTTACAGAATTACCGTCCATCTTCCCAGGAACAAATCCTACAGAATAGATCTTACCCTGTACAGCAAGTGCATTTCCCTGTGCATCTTTGATCCTTCCTCTTTTGGCATATAAAGTTTTTACTCTGACTTTGTCTTCTGCTCCTAATTGCGGAAAAATAACGGAGTCATCCCAATCTATGCGATATCTATGATTTTCTTTGACAAAATCTGTACGGTTATTATAGGTAATAATTCCAGCATTTGTCTGCATTTTTACGTGATATGTCACGGTTGTTGATCTCTTCTTTGAAGTTACATCAGCATCAATCGTTTGGACCCCGATTCCCTTATAAATATTTTTATTTCTCTTGATAAATTCTTCTTTTGAAATACTTTTTTGGCTTTCTTCATTCAAAAGATCGTACATCTTTTCATACTTTCCATCTTCTGCATATGACATATATTTTAATAATGTGTCACCTGGATTCATCGCAATATTATTCTTATAGAATAATACAGCTCCCGCAGCTGCGATCACCAGTGCGACTCCTATTGCTGCCTTCTTTGCTATACTTCTTCTATCTTCCATATGATACTACCTCTTTCTGATTCCTACCTTGATCTGTATTATTTTATTTAATCGTAGAGATCTTTTCTCCTGTTTTCAAAGACAGGATTGGCTGTTCTTATATTTTGAATCTGTTCTTTATCTATCTGTGCATAGAGCAGCTCTTCCTTTTCTTCTCCTAAATACAATCTGGTTCCATCTGGTGCAAATCCAGTACTTCTTCCCATGTAATGTTCCTTACTGTAATGACAACATCCTAAAACATACATCTCATTTTCAATAGCTCTTGCCCGAAGAAGTGTCTCCCACTGCATAAATTTTCCTTTACCCTTAACCCATGCCGCTGGATACAACATGACCTGAGTTCCAGATAATGCTTCATATCTTGCAAGTTCCGGAAATCTGAGATCATAACAGATTCCAAGTCCGATCACACCTGCAGGTGTCTTAATCGGTGTAAACAAACAATCCCCCTTAAGCGTATTCATTGATTCATTCCATTTATATGCATTAAACAAATGTGTCTTTTTATAATCAGACACAAGTTCTCCCAGGTCATTCAGGATTACCATTGTATTGTAGTTCTTTGTTTCATCCACAGTCTGTTCATTCATCCCAAAAATGATCCACATCTTAAACTCTTTTGCAAGCATCTTCATTGCCTGTACAAATTCGCCATGCAAGCTTTGTGCCTTTTTTGTATAGTTGTGTTCAGCATCCGGATAATAATTCATGAAATATTCTGGAAAAATGATCATAACTGCCTCTTCTTCTGTTGCTTTCTTTATATATTGTTTTGCTTTTTCTATATTTTCTCTCCAGTTTCCGGAAGATGTTGTCTGTGCAACCGCTATTTTATCCATGAAATTTTATCCCCTTTCCAGTCTCTAGAATACCATATTTCGGGCTTTTTTTGTACCGTTATTAACTTTCTTTAAATTTTTTGTAAAAAAAAATAAAAAAAATTAAAAATAATGCTTGCATTTCTTAAAACATTCGTATATAATAAATCTTGCGTTAAGGAAGCGCAGTAAAAACAACATAATTTAAGCGTGATTAGCTCAGTTGGTAGAGCACCTGACTCTTAATCAGGGTGTCGAGGGTTCGAACCCCTCATCGCGTACTAAAGCACTGTTTTTGGTTGATTTTGTAGCCGGGGATGGTGTTTTTCTTTTATTTAAATCTTATATTGTCTTGTAACTGATCTTGGAAACGTCTATAATAGATGATATTACTGATTAACTATCATTCTAAGAGGAGCCTCAAATGTCAAGCAACCACAAATTCGAATCGAATAAAAAGTATTTTACGATTTCTATCTATACCATTGCTGTTATCCTGATCGGATGTGTGATCTTCCGCTTTATAACACAATGGTCTAATACAAGCAAACTGATCTCTCAATTATGGGAAATCTTATTTCCATTTTTTATGGGATTTCTGATTGCCTATATTTTAAATCCCGTCGTAGCTTTCTTTCAAAGAAATGTATCAATAAAACTTTTAAAGAAGAAATCTGCCAATGCACAGCGTGGACTCGCTATTTTGATCAGTTATCTCGTTATGGTTGGTTTTATCATTGTCTGTCTACGATTTATCATTCCACAGTTATATGACAGTATTCGTGAACTATCCCTGATGATTCCCGATATTTATAAATCGATCATGTCAATCTTTGAACATTATCGTGAGAACAGCACAGATATGTTTCCTGGTCAGATTGCCGATATGATCGAGACAAAAACATTACCAAAGCTTTTCGAACTGACCAACAATCTTCTGACCAATATCGTCCCTATGCTTTATGAGGCTTCCATGTCTTTTGCCAAGGGATTATTTAACCTGTTTATCGCATTTATTGTTTCTATTTATATGACGATCGATAAATTTATTTTAAAAAATGCTGGAAAACGATTGGTTCTTGCAATCTTTAATGAAAATTTCTCTTATCGTGTACTTCGCACTTTAAAAGATTGTCATAATATTTTTTCTGGTTTCATTATCGGAAAATCCATTGATTCTCTGATCATTGGTTTACTGGCTTTTGTTGCGATGACTATTTTAAAACTTCCTTATACCGTATTGATCAGTGTTATTATCGGTGTCACAAATATGATTCCTTATTTTGGACCGATCATTGGTGCAGTTCCCGGTGCTTTTATTCTTTTTATCGTAAGCCCGACGAAGTGCCTGATCTTTATTATCATGGTTTTTGTCCTACAGCAGTTTGACGGTCTGATCCTTGGACCTAAGATCCTTGGAGAATCTACCGGAGTTCGTCCACTACTGATTTTATTTTCCATCACTGTCGGTGGCGCTTATTTCGGTCCACTTGGAATGTTCCTTGGAGTTCCGTTTTTTGCTACAGTTCAATTTTTGATCGGAAACTGGGTGGATTATCGATTGTATAAGAAGAATATTAAGTTAGAAAAAGAAGCTTAACATAATAAGAGGATTGACTCATATGATATTTTGTGAGTCAATCCTCTTTTATTGTTATTGATTCGCTATCTGTTCTGCCAGATCATTTAAATATACCCAACGGTCCATCTTTTCATTCAAAGCTTCTTCTGTCTCTTCTTTTTGCTGCGTAAGCTCTGCTAATTTACCAGAATTCGTTGCATTTTCCATGATCTCTTCATCTAACTGTTCTATTTTTTCCTCCAGTTTCGCGATATCATCATCGATCGTTTCAAATTCTTTTTGTTCTTTGTATGTAAACTTGAGCTTCTTTTGGTGTTCTTTCTGGAATTTCTTTCCATTGTTTTCTTTTTTCTCTGGTTTACTTTTCTCTTGTTTCGCAATTGGCTTTACTTTCTCCAGATAATCCGTATAACCGCCTTCGTACTGTTTTAAATGACCACCTTCTTCAAACGCAAAGATCCTGTTTACAATACGATCAAGAAAATATCGGTCATGAGATACTGTGATCACGATTCCTGCGAACGTATCCAGATAATCTTCTAAGATCGTTAATGTCTGGATGTCAAGGTCGTTGGTCGGCTCATCGAGGATCAGAACATTTGGTGCTTCCATCAATACTTTTAATAAGTAGAGACGTCTCTGTTCTCCTCCAGAAAGTTTATCAAGCGGTGTGTATTGAAGTTCTGGCGGGAACAAGAAACGGTCTAGCATCTGGGATGCACTTGCCTGCCCTTTTGTTGTCTGGATATATTCTGCGACATTTCTGATATAATCAATGACACGGATATCTCCTGTCATATCTTCATTTTCCTGTGCAAAATATCCGATCTTTACGGTGTCACCGATCGTAATGTTTCCTTCGTCCGGCTTTAAGATTCCCATGATCATCTTCATCAAAGTTGATTTTCCACATCCATTTGGTCCGATAAATCCAATCCTGTCATCTCTTAATACGATGTAAGAGAAATCATTGATCAGATGTTTATCACCAAATCCTTTGGAAATGTGTTCTAACTCGATCGTTGTCTTTCCAAGACGGCTGCTGATCGAATCCATCTCAACATTTTGCTGCATGGATGGACCTTTGGCATTCTTAAGTTCTTCAAAACGTTCCGTTCTGGCTCTCTGTCTCGTTCCTCTCGCTTTGATTCCCTGTTTCATCCATTCCATTTCCACGCGGAGTAAACTCTGGCGCTTACGTTCTGTCGCTAGTTCCATCTCTTCGCGCTGGACTTTTAACTCTACGAATCCAGAATAGTTGGTATCGTATTCGTAAAGCTTTCCTTTGTCGATCTCTACAATCTTATTCGTTACACGATCTAAGAAATAACGGTCATGGGTTACCATGATCAATACACCTCTAAAGCTGTTTAAGAATTCTTCCAGCCATAGAACCATATCGTTATCTAAGTGGTTGGTTGGCTCGTCAAGGATCAGTACTTCGGTTGGATCTACTAAAGTTCTTGCGAGTGCAACTCTCTTCTTCTGGCCTCCGGATAAATGATCGCATCCTTCGTCAAAATCATAGATTCCAAGCTTTGTAAGGATCGTCTTTGCTTCACTCTCCGTCTTCCAGTCCTGATGTTCTTTCCCATCCATCACATATTCAAGAATGCTTTGTTTCTTCGGAAATTCTGGATTCTGTGGAAGATAAGATACACGGATTCCATTTCCACAGATAATCTGTCCTTTGTCTGGCTCGTTGATCTTGGCAATGATCTTTAATAATGTAGTCTTTCCTGTACCATTGACCCCGATCACACCGATCTTATCGCCACTGTGGATTCCAAGAGACACGTCATCAAAAATGACTTTCTCTCCATAAATTTTGCTGATATGTTCAATATTTAATATATTCATCTTACTACTTTGCCTGATCGATCACTTCGACTAATTCTTCTTTGGATACTGCTCCGATCAGTTTTGCCTTAACCTCTCCATCTTTGATCACTAAAAATGTTGGAACTGACATGATCTTGTACTGTGCTACGATATCAACATTCTGATCGATATCAAGTTTTCCGACTTTTACAGTTCCTTCATATTCTTCAGCTAATTGTGCTACCACTGGTGCCATCATCTTACAAGGTCCGCACCATGTTGCAAACATATCTACTAATACTGGCACATCACTTTTTAATACTTCTTCTTCAAAATTATCACTTGTAAATGTATATTCCATAATAATTCACCTATCCTTTGCTATTTATTTAAACATCGTTTTGCTTCGTCTAGTGACTGAAAAAATTGACAGACCCATCTGTTCATACATGGATGCAAATATAGAAACAACTGGATCTTGCATCGAAACTTTCCTTGTTTCATGATTATATTACCACTTTTTGTTTATTTTATGCAATCCTTTTACTTGGCATGACGATATGCTACTAAACGGCAGATTGGATTTCCTTTGGCTGAGAATTTCTCCTCGTATTCTGTCATGACATTTCCTTCATTATATTCGCTGTGATGAAGATCGTATGTGTGATTTTCCAGGATCCATCCTGCTTCTTCTACCTGCTCTAAGGAGAAATCAAATAAGTCTTTGTTATCTGTCTTAAACATCACTCTTCCTTCTGGTGTCAGGATATTATCATATCGTTCTAAAAATCTTGTAGATGTCAATCTTCTCTTTGCATGGCGGTCTTTTGGCCATGGATCAGAGAAGTTTAAATAGATCCTGTCTACTTCATCTTTATCAAACACTTCTTCGATATTCTCTGCATCCATACGGATCAAACGAAGGTTGTCCTGTTCAAAATCTTCTAATTTCTCTACAGCTCTTACTAAGACACTTGAATATTTTTCGATTCCAATATAGTTTACTTCTGGATTTCTTCTTGCCATTTCTATGATAAACTGTCCTTTTCCCATTCCTACTTCGATGTGGATCGGATGATCATTTTGGAATACTTCTTCCCATTTTCCTTTCATCTGCTCTGGCTGCTGGATGGAAAACTGATTTTCTATGATCGTCTCTCTCGCTCCTGGTACATTTCTTAAACGCATTTATATTCATCTCCTTTGTCTTTTTCTCGAATCTTTGTTGATTATATCATAGACGATGGGTATAATAAAGAAAAAGTATGCGCCTTAAAAAGGCTTAGGATCTGCACTTCAAGGAGGAAATGCCCATGGAAATCGAAAGAAAATTTATCGTCCACAACTTACCTGATAATCTGGATTCTTATCCACACTCTGAGATCGAACAGGGCTATCTTTGCATGGAACCTGTGATTCGTATCCGCAGAATGAATAAGCAGTATTTCTTAACTTTCAAGAGTAAAGGATTGATGGCTAGAACTGAGCATGAATTTCCACTTGATAAAGCAGCTTATGAGCATCTGCTTCCGAAGGTGGATGGGATTTTAATTTCTAAGACTCGTTATAAGATTCCGGATGAACATGGATTTATTATTGAGCTGGATGTCTTTCATGGAGAATATGAGGGGCTTGTAATGGCTGAGGTGGAATTTCCTAGTGAGGAAGTCGCTGTAGAGTATGAAGGGCCTGAATGGTTTGATGATGAGGTTACGTTTGATTCTCGGTATCAGAATAATAATTTGGCGAATAAATAATTGTTTGTCATAATCTTTGACGTATATAAGAGATATAAAATAAATAAAGGGTAGCTAAACACGAATTTCATTGACGGATTTTTTACAAAACGCTTGTTCGCAAACTTTCCTTGCAAAACTCGCTTCGCTCAGACATTGCACCAAGTTTGCTGCGATTTTATAAAAAATCCTATGAAATTCTATCGTTTAGCTACCCTTTATTTATTTTATATCTCTTATATACGCTGAAGGTTATTGATGGAAACTATGTATTATTACAAAAAATTTCTTACAAAATTTTTCTAAAAATGATAATGGTTCTATTTTATATTATTTGTCTACCAAAACTTTACATCGTTTTTTATAACAGGCGATTCCATAATTTAATATTGTTTCGTATCCTTCTTTTTCTAATTTCTGATCGTAGTGTTTTTCTTTGATCTGTTTTAGTGCCTTTTCGCATGCTTTATCTAGCATTTTGATGTTTTCTGCGTATTTTACTTCTATAATGATTCCGATTCTGGCTTGTTCTGCTTCGATCATGATATCGCTGTATCCGTCTCCGCTTTCTTGGTTTGAGGTAATGTACCAGTCTGGGTCGTAGCTTAGTAAGCCTAGGAGGACTCCATGGTAGAAGTTTTCTTTTTTGGTTGTGAAGGTGTCTCGGATGCTGATGGTTTTCATTAGGTAGTTATTAAATTGTTCTTCGATTGCTTCTGCGTTTCCTTCTTCAAATGCTTTGCAGAAATCTTTTAAGCGGTTTTCGTCTTTTCTTGTGGTTTCTTTGAACCATTCCTGAATCTGTTCGATAAAGATCTGTCGGATGGATTCGTTTGGGATTATCAGAGAGTAAGTTCTTCCTTGTGGTTTTCCCTGTTGGGTGAGGTAGCCTGTTGCGAAGAGTACACTCCAGAGATTCTCGATCGTGCTGTCTAGTTCGTTGTATGTTAGTTCTAACCTGATTTCTTTCTGGATTGCTTTTCCTTCAATTAATTGTTCAATTTCTCTTCTTGTCTGTTGGTTTGCTTTCTCTATAAAGCGTTTTACGATATAATTTCCACTTGTATTGATCCAGTATGGCTGTGGTGTCGCATCTGGTTCTACTTTTAATGCTCGGCAGTGATTGATTACATCCCATGGGCAGTAGATATCTGTGTTTCCAAAGCGATAGCCGTCATACCATTTCTTTGTTTGTTCGAAAGCTTCTGGTACTTTGTAATATTGTAATATTTCTTTTACTTCTTTGTCTGTAAATCCAAAGTACTCATCAAAATATTGGTCTGTGATAGAAAAGATATTGAAGTTATTTAGTCCTGTAAAGATGCTTTCTCTGGCAATTCTTAAGCAGCCTGTTAATACGGCCATGTATAGATTATCATTTGTTTTTAATGATTGTTCTAACATGTTTCGAAGTAAGATGATCATTTCATTATAGTAGTTATTCTCGAACGCCTTGTCTAATGGGACATCATATTCGTCGATCAATATAATAACTTTTTTCCCATAATATTCTTTTAAAATAGAAGATAAAATCCACAGTGCTGTCATTAACTCTGTATCTTTCATGTTATCTGACATTAATGATTTCATCTGTTCTTTTTGTTTTTCGCTTAACTTATCTCCTGACATTCGATCGTATAATCGTCTGGATTCTGCTGCCATGATATATTTCATCATAGCTTTTGCATCTTCATAATTTCCTGCTTTCGCTCCTTTTAATGAAACTGAGATTACTGGAAATTTTCCCTGATATTGATCGCATAATTCTTTGTCCTTTGAAATTTCAAGGCCTTCAAAAATTGCCTGATCATTTCCTATTTCAAAGAAATATTTTAACATACTCATATTTAAGGATTTTCCGAATCTTCTTGGTCTTGTGAATAGATTGACTAGACCGTGTTCATTTAGCAATTGTTTGAGCAGGCCTGTTTTATCTACATAGTAATAGTTTTCTTTTATCATATCTTCAAAGTTTTCAATTCCGATTGGAAGTTTCTTTTGCATGAGGTTCCCTCCTTTCCGCATTTATCTTACCTTTTGTTCATATTTTACTATTTGATTATTTTATATGCAACTCAAAATAATCTTTTAATTTTTTCATAGCTTTCATAAATGTTCCCTGTGTGGCATCTTCTGCCAAATGATAATCCTTTAAGTAAAGAAAGCACATACGAAAAACAGAATCTCCGTATTCTCGCATAAGCCTTTCTAAAATTAGTTCTGTCGACATTCTTTTGATCTCCTTTCATCTTTTTAGAGACAATGAATTTAGAAAAAATTACATAATCTGAAAAGATTGATGGTTTTAATTTAACAAAAAATCCTGCCTGACACTGATTTCTCAATGTAGACAGGATTTCTTTACATATTTAAATATATTCTTGCTTTTATCTTGATTTATCTTTTAAAAAGAAAAAATTCAAAATTACATCTAATATAAAAAATATAAGTACAAATAATCCCCAATATACCACCAAACTGTCATATCCTAATCCCAGTATTCTGAAAATTATCTTATGTACTAACACTGTAAATAAGATCAATACTACATTCATTGCTGCCAATAAAATACCTTTCATTTTTCTCTACCTCTTTCTTTTTTTAAATCAATGATTCGATCTGCACTTTTTGCCATTTCTTCATCATGTGTAACGCATACTATTGTTTTTCCTTCTTTTTTTAATTCTTTAAATAAATGAATAATTTTTTCCTTATTGCTTGTATCAAGATTTCCAGTTGGTTCATCTGCAAGTATAATCTCACATGGTTTTAACATCGTTCTTGCAATTGCTATTCTTTGTTGTTCTCCACCACTTAATTCGCAAACCTTATGTCCCAGATATTCTTTGGATATCCCAACTTTCTCTAAAGATTCTTCTAACTCTTTTTCTTTAAAATTCTTTCGATACTTTTTTGATAACAACAGATTTTCTTTTACTGTATCATTTTCTATCAAGGCATAATTTTGAAAAATATACCCAAATACATATCTTCTTAAATTTTGAATATCTTTCTTAGAAAAGCTATTTTCCCCATTGATTGAAATACTCCCACTATCTGGTTTATCAATCATAGAAATCATATTTAAAATAGTAGTTTTTCCTGCCCCGCTCTCACCAATAATTGCAATAAATTCATTTTTATTGATTTTTAACGAAAAATTTTTCAAAACTACATGATCACCAAATGATTTACAAATATCTTTTAATTCAATCATCACCATTGCTCTCCATTTATTATTTTTTCATGTAAATTTTTCTTACTTAAATAATCATACTCTAACTTTGTAACAATAATTTCTATGATACATGCTATAATCATAAAATACCATACTACTACATTATGTTTTATAATATATACTACTGCAGTTGTGCACAAATTAATGCCTATAAAAACTAGAATGATTTCTTTTATTGACGACATATAGCCATATCCCCATAAAGCTTCTAATAATAATCTTTGTTGTTTTGAAAAATAATATCCACTAACTGCTATTGTTATAAATACTATGGAACAAAGTATAACTGCTAATAAAATTGCACTCTGCCACATTACTTTCTGTCGAATAATCACAAGATTACTGGCTGCCTGTCCATAAATATTTGTCACAGAGTTAAATTGATAAATGCCTAACTTTTGTTCTAATGCTTCTACTTTTCGATACGCATAACCTTGTTTTTTAGAATTATCCTCAAAATAAATGCTACCTGAAACTGTATCTCCTGCATACATAGATGCAATACAAGATGAATCCACCCCGCCTGTATAAATGACTGCTATTGGATCTATAATCTGATTTTTCCCATTTCCTGTATCTGAATCATATGTAAAATAAGATTGATTCGTTTTCACATATATAATATGAATAGATAGTTTATCTTTTTTCAACATATTTTTTGGTTTATTCATATTTTTTCTAAAATAATTATCTATTGTAACCTTTTGGAAATAGAAATTTTCTTTATAATTTTTTACGATTTTTTTTTCATATTTCTTATACTGTTCTGGCACTAAAATATTAAGAGTATTTTGATCGTAATCAATCAATTTTGAAATGGATTTCCCATTACATGTTTGTATTGGATTTCGCTTTAAATAATTTTCATCTATTTGAATACTTCTTCCTGCTGGTGAATAAATTTGCTCTTCTTTATCTCCAGCATACTCAAATTCGTACCTCTGATTTCCTCTTCCATCCGATTCCTTTTCATAATTATCTGAGTTTATAAGAAATATTTTGAGTTTATCTTTTGATTTTTGATAAAATTTTTCTAACTCATCATTAATATTTCTTGCTTCCAAAGAATCTTCTACCACTGAAGAATCATATCCTTGAAAATTAATTGTATAAATATTTTTTGTCTTATTCCAATAACTCAAAGTATGTTGTTTATCTTTCAATCGTTGTGCATCATTTGTTGCATTACTTAAAGTTAACAATACAACTATAAATACGCTAGTCAACACTATATAAGATATTTTTTTGATTTGATTAAAAAAGCCCGTTTTTTCCCCTTCTGATATATACTTTTCAAGAGATAATATCATACAATTTATTATAATTGCCAACAGAAAAATTATAATACTTATCAATAAATTTACCAAAATACATGTAGACATATATTCTATTATTTTTTGTATTCCTTCAAACTTCCATCCAACTCCAATCCATATCATTAACCATATCATCTCATTGAATATCCAAAATCTTATGATATCTTTATTTATCTTCCATATAATTGATGCTTTCGAATATCCCCAATATTTCATTAAAGCTATTTTCTTTCTCGAATATATATAATAGACACTAAATCCTAGCAATAAAAATAAAACACTAAATCCTAACAAATACAACACAGAAAGATTATTTATTGATTGCCATTTTTGTTGATTGGTATATATTTTTACAATACCATATTGGGATAATCCCTGTTCTAATTTCTGCTCTATTGCTCTCGTCGTATGATCTATAAAAAATGTGTTTCCATATCCTACATTCTTCAAATCTTTAAATGGATACACATTTATTTTCCATGTCGTATATGGAAACTTCATATTTAAAACTTCTTGTTGATTTGTTGTATAAATAGATAATTCCTTTTCATTAAGGAATTCATATTTCATAATTGTTACATGATATTGATTTGCAAACTTTAAAAGTTCTTTATGAACTTCTGATACATTCACAAGTTCTTGTTGTCTGGCTTGAACTTCTATCACTCTCTTATGGAAAATCTTATCTGTCATACGATAATTACTGAAAATTGCAAACCCAAAAACATTCATGCCTATCAATACAATGCTATATAAGATGCAAACAATCTTTTTGCTTTTCATTTCACAGTTTTCTCCTAAAAAAAATACTATATCATTTTATACTGGCATCCATTTTCCTACCCATTCTCCAGTTACTATATTATATTTTCTTTTATATAAATTTCCATTTACTACTTTATATTTCCAAACATAAACATTTTTATATTCCTCGATATCTCCATTTTGCCCTTCATCTACAATTGCTACATTTTCTTGTGCATAAATTGTTTGAACAGAGAAATTAAGTCCCATCGAAAATACTAATACCCCACCTAAACATACAATTATCTTATTTAACCTCTTCATTTTCTTTTGCCTCCTTGTCGTTTTTATATACACGATATCCTTGAAATGTTTCTAATGATTTACACTTTCCTACAAATCTTCCTTTATAATATATTTTATATCCTTTATTGTTTTTTATAAAAAATGTATCTTTATTTTCTAAATTGTATATAACTTCATCTGGCATATGATCTGGATTATTATAATCTGGCTCGAATGCAAAAACAAAACTTAAAATATAACTGAAACAAAAAACCATAATGTACAAAATATATCCTCTGTGTTTATATTTTTTCTCCTGTCCTCTTATAATTAAGTCAAATCTTTGTTGAACTGTAGATCTTCCGCATCCAATAAAACAAAGGACTGGTATCTTCTTATGCATCTTATTATTCTTTATAATTTTAAGCATACATTCTAAATACTCATAAATTTCCATTTCATTCATTGATTCCGTTATTTTTTTATCGTTTGCGAACTCCAACATATCTTTAAATTTCTCTTTTAAAAAATATGCGAAAGGATTCCACCAATAAAAACACATAATAATTTCACACAACATATTTAACCACAGATCATGATGATTAAAATGCTGCAGTTCGTGTTTAAAAATATATTGTAATTCTTTTTCGGTAAAATCCATTTCCGGCAGTAGAATCTTAGGATGAATCAATCCTGTAATACATGGACTCTTAATTCCCTGTATTTTATATATTTCAAATTTATAGTTTTTATTATTTTGTACTGATTTATATGCCTTCTCTATCTTATTTGAATTATCTGGTACTAGTATTGATAAAAATCGATTGAATTGAATCTGTGTATATATAAGCTTGCATATATACATAAAACTAATTAATATCCATACTACTATAATTACATCTGAAACGCTATAATCCTTCCAAATATGTTTCATTAAAATATCACATATTACAGTCAACGCACGTGTAGAATAAATGTTTTTGGTGAATACAAAATTACATGGAAAAAACATTCTTAACATAACCATGATCATGAAAAATACCAACAAATTAGCACTATTTTTTAAAATAAAATTTATTCTATTTCCCAGCAAACATACCACAATCATAAAAACACTACTCAATAATATACATGCAAATACTGATCCGTATGTTGGAAATGTCATATCTAATTATCCCTCTTTTTCGCTAAGATTTCTTTTCTATACTTCAATTCTTGTTCCAGTTCATTTATAACCTCTTCATCCTCTTCATTTTTTATAAATTGAGCAACCAAAGATTTTTTAGAAATTTTATTATTAATTCCTGCAAAATTAGAAATAATATACTCTTCTATCTTAATCTTAGAAGTGTAAGTACGTGCCAATACATTTCCTCTATGTTCAATACCCGCAACTTCAATATAATCCGCTTTTAGTAAACTCTGAATAGATGCACGTATCGTATTAATATTCATACTTTCATCCAATTTCAAAATATCTGATGCTGCTAATGGATGCTCACTCGCCCAAAATATTTTCATTATTTCTACTTGTTTTTTTGTTAATTTTTTCATTGACTCACCTTTCTCCTTCAATCTTAATTTACTTTATATTTTATATGAAACTTACCATTTATACAAGTACAAATATAATATTATATTATTTTTTTATTGTATATGTTATGTTAGCTATTTATAAAAACAATTTGATTTTTTCTACAAAATAAAAAGATTCTAAGCAATACAATCTGCCTAGAATCTTTTTTACACATATTCAAATAAATTTTATGCTTTCAATCCCTTACGAACTAACGCTCTCTTAAGTGCCAACTCCGCTCTCGCAATATCAATATCCGCACTCTTGCTTTCGATCCTCTTTCTAGCTCTCTCTTCCGCTTTCTTTGCGCGTTCGATATCGATATCTTCCGGCCATTCTGCGACTTCTGCTAAGATACTCATGGTTGTTTCTGTAACTTCCACGAATCCTTTTAATAATGCCGCTTTCTTCTTGGTTCCGTCTTCTTCTGTGATCGTTAAGACACCTGGTGCGATGATCATGGTCATCGGGATGTGTCTTGCGTAGATTCCAACTTCTCCTTCGGTTGTGTTTAGCTCAACGAATGTGACATCTCCTGTATAAAATGAGCGTTCTGGTGTAATGACTTCTAATTTCATTGTGTTTTCAGCCATAGGATCACCTACTTATTTCTTGCTGCAAAACGTTCTACAACTTCTTCGATGGTTCCTGCATTCAAGAACATTCCTTCTGGAATCTCATCGTGTTTTCCTTCTAAGATTTCTTTGAATCCCTGGATCGTATCGCTTAAAGATACATACTGTCCTGGTTTTCCTGTAAACTGTTCAGCTACGAAGAATGGCTGAGATAAGAATCTCTGTACCTTTCTTGCGCGGTCTACGACCAGTTTCTCGTCTTCGGAAAGTTCATCCATACCTAAGATTGCAATGATATCCTGTAATTCTTTGTATTTTTGCAGAATCTCCTGAACACCACGAGCTACTTTGTAATGTTCTTCTCCAACGACTTTTGGATCTAGAATTCTGGATGTTGATTCCAATGGATCTACCGCCGGATAGATTCCCATCTCTGAGATCGCACGTGATAATACAGTTGTTGCATCCAGATGGGCAAACGTTGTTGCTGGTGCCGGGTCAGTTAAGTCATCGGCTGGCACATAGACTGCCTGTACGGATGTGATCGATCCATTCTTTGTGGATGTGATACGTTCCTGTAAGGCACCCATCTCTGTCTGCAGTGTTGGCTGGTAACCTACCGCACTTGGCACTCGTCCAAGTAAGGCAGATACCTCAGATCCTGCCTGTGTGAAACGGAAAATGTTGTCGATGAATAATAAGACGTCTTTTCCTCCACGATCACGGAAATCTTCTGCAATTGTAAGTCCTGTAAGACCAACTCTCATACGGGCTCCAGGTGGTTCGTTCATCTGTCCAAAGACCATGGCGGTCTTGTCGATAACACCTGATTCACTCATCTCTGTGTATAGATCATTTCCTTCACGAGTACGTTCTCCTACACCAGTGAATACAGAATATCCACCATGCTCTGTTGCGATATTTCGGATCAGCTCCTGGATCAGTACGGTTTTTCCTACTCCCGCACCACCGAACAGACCGATCTTTCCACCCTTCTGGTATGGGCATAGAAGGTCAACGACCTTGATCCCTGTTTCCAGAACTTCTGTCTCTGTAGATTGTTCTGAAAATTCCGGTGCTTTTCTGTGGATTGGTAAGCGGTTGGCTCCTTCTGGTACCGGTTTATTATCAATAGGATCTCCCAGCACGTTAAAGATTCGTCCTAAGGTTGCCTCTCCTACAGGAACGGAGATCGGTCCGCCTGTAGCCTGTGCTTCCATTCCACGGACTAATCCGTCGGTTGGTCCCATTGCGATACATCTTACGGTGTCATCACCCAGGTGCTGTGCCACTTCAACGACTAATTTTCCGCCGTCTTTTGTCTGAATATCGATCGCATCATTGATCTCTGGTAGATTGTCACTGCCAAATTTGATATCCAGAACCGCACCGATGACCTGTGTGATCTTTCCTGTACGATTATCTGCCATGTTATTTCCTCCTGCTTCTTATATCGAGTCCATCACTTCAGGGCTTCTGCTCCTGAAATGATCTCTGTTAATTCTTGTGTGATCGCTCCCTGTCTTGCTCGATTGTATGCAAGTTCTAAGTTTGAAATCATCTCTTCTGCATTACTTGTCGCAGAATCCATTGCCTGCATTCTGGCTCCATTTTCACTTGCTACAGATGTAACTAAGGCTCCATAGATCATGCTGCAGATATACTTTGGAATTAATAAAGAAAGTGCTTCTTCCGGCTCTGGCTCAAAATTCATTGGAGCCTTGCTTTCAGATTTCTCTTCATTTGCCTGCTGATCATTCTCAATTGGGAGTAATTTTACAAGTTTTGGTTCATGAACCACGGTATTTTTAAAATCTGTGTATGCCAGATAGATCTCACCGATCTCTCCATCTTCAAAAGCTTTTAGAAGTTTCTCTCCTAAGATTCTGGCATCATCATAGACTGGCTCGTTGATCATCTCTGAATCATCAGAAACGATCTCATACCCACGATGTTTTAACGTATCCATCGCTTTGTGTCCTACCGCATAGATCATGATATCTTCTTTGTTCATACCGCTGTCCCGGATCAGTTTCACGATATTGTTATTATATCCCCCTGCTAATCCACGGTTGGATGAAATGGTAATGATCCCTTTCTTTGTGGAACCATTTTCCTGTAAATACGGATGATTGATATTACCTGCTTTGGCAAGGATCGAGCTGATCGTCTCATACATCTTATTAAAGTATGCTTTTGACTCATCTGCACGCTGCTTGGCTCTCTGTAACTTTACCGTGGATACAAGTTTCATCGCTTTTGTGATCTGTCCGGTACTTTCGACGCTGGCTTTTCGTCTTTTAATATCAATTATCGATGCCATGACAGATCACCTTACTTTCTAAATGATTCTTTTGCTTCATTGATCGCTTTGATCAGTTTCTCTTCTGTCGCATCATCCATGACTTTCGTCTCGGCGATGCTTGTAAAGATCTCTGGATATTTTGTATCGATCAGTTCAAATAATTCTTTCTGGAAATCAAGGATCTGATCTACTGGCAGGTCTAAGAGATGTTTCTTGACTGCTGCATAAATGATCGCAACCTGTTTCTCAACTGGTAATGGCTGATACTGTGGCTGTTTTAAGATCTCTCTGATTCTCTCACCCTGATCTAATCGTTCTTTTGTATCATCGTCAAGCTCTGATCCAAACTGGGCAAATGCTGCCAGTTCTCGATACTGTGCAAGGTCTGTACGGATTGGTCCTGCGATCTTCTTCATTGCCTTGATCTGTGCAGATCCTCCAACTCGTGATACAGAAAGTCCGGCATTGATCGCTGGTCTGAAACCTGCATTAAACATCTCTGTTTCCAGATAGATCTGTCCATCTGTGATGGAAATAACGTTGGTTGGAATGTATGCAGATACATCACCTGCCTGAGTCTCGATGATCGGAAGGGCTGTTAATGATCCTCCACCTAATTCATCAGATAATCTGGCTGCACGCTCTAAAAGTCTTGAATGTAAATAGAATACATCTCCAGGATAAGCTTCACGTCCAGGTGGTCTACGAAGAAGTAAGGAAAGTGTACGGTATGCAGTTGCATGTTTGCTTAAATCGTCATATACAACTAATACGTCTTCTCCTCTTTCCATCCATTCTTCACCGATCGCACATCCTGCGTATGGTGCGATATACTGAAGCGGTGCTAATTCACTGGCTGTGGATGCTACGATCGTTGTATAATCCATCGCACCAAACTCTTCTAATGTCTTAACGATATTAGCAACTGTGGATGCTTTCTGGCCGATTGCCACATAAATACAGTGAACACCCTGTCCTTTCTGATTAATGATCGTATCGATCGCGATCGCTGTCTTACCTGTCTGACGGTCTCCGATGATCAGCTCACGCTGTCCTCTTCCGATCGGTACCATCGCATCGATCGCTTTGATTCCTGTCTGGATCGGAGTATCTACGGATTTTCTTGAGATTACTCCTGACGCAACTCTTTCAATTGGACGATATTTATCTGTCTCGATCGGACCTTTATTGTCAATTGGCTGTCCTAAGGAGTTTACGACACGTCCTGTCAGTTGATCTCCAACTGGCACTTCTACCACGCGGCCCGTTGTCTTGACAATATCGCCTTCGTTAATATTCTTTCGGTCACCTAAGAGAACTGCACCTACGTTGTCCTCTTCTAAGTTTAATACCATTCCATAAACTTCCCCTGGAAATTCGAGCAGTTCTCCCTGCATCGCTTTCTCTAATCCATGGATTCTGGCGATTCCATCGGCAACCTGTATTACCGTTCCAATATCAGAGGTTTCAAGCTTTGTTGAATATTGTTTGATCTGTTCTTTGATCACAGAACTGATCTCTTCTGGTCTTAAATTCATGGGGCTTATCTTCCTCCTGTTCTATAGTTGTATTTGTGACAGATATCTGCCCATCGAATCAAGCTTTGTACGAATGGAATTATCCACAATCCGATCATCCATACAAAGGATCAATCCACCGATGATGTCTTTATCTGTCTCATAAGTCACCTCTAACTTCTGATATTCTGAAGAAGCAATGACTTTCTTTAAGATCTTGTCTTTTTGTTCTTGTGACAGCGGCATTGCTGACGTTACATGTAGGGCTCCGATTCCTAACTGACGTTTGATATTCGAAATGATGTAAGTAAAGATTCCATCAAATTCTTTAAAACGTCCTTTCTTGATGATGATCATCAAAAATCCTGTCATATCATCAGAAACCCGGCCATCAAAAACGTTCTTTGCTGCCTCCATCTTCTCTTCTTTTGTGATCTGGGGATGATTTAGGAAATTCACGAAATCTGTGTTGGAATCTAAGACTTCTTTGACAGCTTTCACCTCTTCCAAAGCTTCTAAAAGATCGTCCTCATCTGTTTTCACAGAAATATAGGCATCCCCGTAAATCTTATCTACTCTTGAAGCCATGTCTTATCACCCATTTCCTGTAAGGTCTGATCAACGAAAGCATTCTGGTCTTTCTCATCCATCTGGTTCTGGATGAATTTGCCAGCCATTAAGACTGCCATCTTGACCATCTCCTGCTTCATCTGATCCTGTGCATTGATTCTTGCAAGCTCTGCCTCATGATTCGCACTTTCTATGATCCTTGCAGCTTCTTCTTTCGCTCCTGCAACGATCTCTTCCTCTCTCTTCAGTGCTTTCTTTCTGGCCTGTGCCATTAAGGCATCCGCTTCTTTTTCAACATTTTTTAGTTTATGATCGTATTCGGCTTTTAACTTTGCAGCTTCTGCCTGATCGGCTGCTGCCTGATCGATCTCATCTGCAATTCTGTTCTTACGGTCTTCTAAGATCTTGCGAACCGGTTCAAACAGAATATAGGAAAGCAGTGCAAACATGATGAACACTGCGATTCCCTGCATAATCACATCAAAGCCAAGCTGAATATCTAATCCAAATATTCTTCCGTCCACGCCTTGGCCTCCCTTCGGCTTGTTTTATTAAAGTTTTGCAAACAGTGGATTTGCATATAATAAGATCAAACCAATAACCAGACCATAAAGACCTGTTGTCTCTGCTACCGCCTGTCCAAGAAGCATGGTAGATGTGATATCACCTTTCGCTCCTGGATTACGTCCTACTGCTGCTGCACCCTGTCCTGCTGCGTATCCCTGTCCAACACCAGGTCCGATACCTGCGATCAGTGCAAGTCCTGCTCCGATCGCAGAACACCCTAATACAAATGCTTCACTTGAAATATTCATAGTTTTTTCCTCCTAAACTACATAAAATTTTGTCGCTAAAATTTAAGCTTCCCGCTTATCTGTGATAAATGTCATTGTCAGCATCGCAAATACAAATGTCTGGATCGCTCCTGAAAACAGATCAAAGTACATATGCAAGAATGCTGGAATACCTAGCTGCGCAAGCCATGGCAGCAATCCGTACCACAATGCCATCATGATCGTACCCGCCATAATATTTCCAAACAAACGAAGAGACATGGAAAGCGGTGTCGCAAACTCTCCGATCAGGTTAATTGGAAATAAGATTGGGATCGGTTTGAAAAGATCTGTAAATACATGTAATTTACTCGTCTTAAACGCACTGTACTGAATCAGTACAAACGTGATCAACGCTAACGCAAGCGTTGTTCCATAATCCGCTGTCGGTGGTCTTAGGCCAAATAATCCAGATGTATTTGCAAAAAAGATAAAGACCATGATCGTTCCAATGTAATTTACAAATGGACGCCAATGTCTTCCCATGCTTCCCTTTACCAGATTATCAAGCATCTCAACGATCATCTCCACAAAATTCTGAAGTCCTGACGGCTTCTCATCACCGTGAAGAACTGCATGTCTTGCGATCAATGCTAATACGATGATAAACACCATAACGATCAGCGTCGTCACATGCGTTGTCGTGATCCAGACCTTATGCCCGAAAAACTTCAGCGGGATCAGCCCATGCACCATAAAGTCAACGTCATCACCGGATGATGCTGCCAACATCATGGGGGCATTCATAATTCCCATGGCACAACCTCCTTTTTATTATATTTTCCATTTCTCCGATTTTCTCTTTCTCCATGTTAGAAACCCGGAAAATGTGATTCACGTTATTCTTGTAAAACTCTGCGCGTGATATGCTCGTGAATCGGTTTTTGTAAAAATGCTGCAAACTTACTGCTTAAGAATCCAACCAATGCAGCAATAAAAGCACTCATACTAAGTTTGATCATCACGTATAAAATAACCAATGTCGCTACATATCTTATCAACGCACTCTTGATCATATTCCGGCTTGCCTGATGAGTATCCATCTGTACGGACTTCTGGATGCTTACCATCATCGTTGTGATCATCACGAGAGCAAAGATCGTTCCCACAATAGCTCCGATCAGATATCTTAGATCACCTCTGGTTATTATCATACCCAAAATCGCAGATAACACTCCGCACAAAAGAATTCCGATCACAAGATCTAGGTATGTCTCGTCTAGCTGTCTTAATTTATCTCTCATCTTTATCCTCCATATCTTCCTGTTTTAGTATATTGTGAATCAGAGAATATACTCCTCTGATTCCTCCCATAATACCAAGAATCAGAAAAAGAAGAAATAGATTTGTGGAAAAATGTTTATCAATCCACATTCCGATCGCCATGCATAAAAAAACAGAAGTCAACATCGTAATTCCTATCTGAGTCACCAATGATAACATCTTGATCACTGGTCCATACTTATGCATAGATATTTCCTCCTTCTTGCGAAATCTTTTTACAAAGATTATTATAACATTTTTTACAAATGCAAACCACCATATTTTTTGTTTCTTATCTATTTTTACCAAAAATAACCAGAGAAATTGAATTTTTCATCAATTTTTCTCTGGTTTCTTCTTATTAAATAGTTATTTATTTTTTTGAATAATTTTTTTCATTTTTGTGTGATCATTCCACCAAGTCCACGGACATCTCCGATCACTGGATATTTTTCTTTCCATTCATTAAATCTCTTGGATACTTTTTCTCCGATCTCACAAGAACGTCCTGCTAGGTCATCTCTTTCCATGATCTCGATCGTCTTTAATGCTGCTGCGATAGATTTAGCTGTTGCTAAGATATCAGGCTGTACTCCTGCTTCTTCCCAGTACTGTGTTGCAAACATTCTTCCTGTGCGGCAGAATCCTGTCTGGACTTCATCTGCAACTAACAAGATTCCATTTTCATCACAGATCTTTCTGACCGCCTTTACCCATTCGATCGGTGCTGGAATAAATCCACCTTCACCCTGTAATGGTTGTACTACAATAGCTGCGATACTATCTGCTGGTCCACACTGTTCAAAAACATCTTTGATAGAATTTAAATAATAATCTAAAGCCGCTTCCTGTGGCATTCCTTCTGAATTTCTATAGTAGTATGGGAACTGTGCACGATAAACACCATCTGGGAAAGGTCCCATTCCAACCGCATATGCTTTTTTAGATGTCGTGAATTACCTCTCCCATGCGGTACAGTAGTTCCTATGGAAGAGGCTTCTGACAGTCGTAACAATT